>Ga0099364_10000356_pt2 | contig 22485 bp, 20 predicted proteins | sample TergutTh196P3_FD_73070 | JGI IMG/M metagenome (GOLD analysis project Ga0099364, IMG submission 73070) | Microcerotermes parvus P3 segment gut microbial communities from Pointe-Noire, Republic of the Congo - Th196 P3 | ecosystem: Host-associated > Arthropoda: Insects > Digestive system > Gut ...
CAATTTTCGGATACTTCATTTCGCACAGTTTTGTGATGCAAAAGTCCTGCATTTCCTTGGCCGTCTCAAAATTATCAGCAAACTTGCCCTCTCGGTAGCAATAACTGCAATACATCACTGATTTTGCCCCGTCGGCTTCCGTCCCGCCCCCTTGGGGGTCGTGTTTGAACGGCATCGCACAACTCTGGCACGCCTTGTATGGTTTTGTCATAGTTTTTTCCGTGTGTTAAGGTTGTCGTTTTCCACAATCTTACAACTGCACTTCTTCGTGTTTGTCTTTTATTTCAACTCCAGCAATGCCAAGCGTTTTTCGATTTGTTCCAATCGAACTTCGACGGTTTCATTTTCCACACGGGACTGTTCCCCGCGACGGCGGAGCAAATCATTCGTTGCCTCCGACATTGCCCGAAGCACCGCCCGTTCGTGGGATTCGTCAAGGAATGTTTTGTGCATATCATTGCTCATAGTCCTTTCCATTCTGTTGTTAATATCGTTGTCATTTTTTGTCCAGTGGACAGATAAGCCGTTACAATTTCGTGTTCGGAAACCAAAAAACCTCTATTGTATGCTTTCTGTGCAACTGCCTTGTCATATGTCAATTCCCTGCCTGAATCTTCCATTGGATCAAGCATCTCGTAGGAAATCTGCTTCGCTGGATTGCTCATTTTATAGTTTTTTCTGTTTTACCGTTCCCGTTTCATTTCCTCCAATTCGCGTTTCAGGTCGTCTATTTGACGCTGTTGATCGTTAATTTGCTGCCGTTGCATACCGTAAGCGGTAACCAGAGCACCAATGATGAATGCCCCAACCAACATATACATCATTGTGTCTCCCATAGTTTTTCCCTTTTCAATTTTATAATGGTTCGCAGGGCCTGCCGCGGGCTCCGCAACTCCCTACAATTCCCAATCCGGTCTGCCCGGACAGGAAAGGACAATTCGGCCCGAATCCCGATAGAGCGTTACCGTTCGGCTATGCGAACCGCCGACGTCCTCCGCAATGGCTCCGAGCCCAAACTGCCATAGTATTTTCTTCACCGCCAGGGCATTCCGTTTTCCGATGTTAAAAGTCCCCTTCGGGTCGGCAACGTTCGCCCCGCCGCATATTTTGACAATCAAATTCGACGGTTTCGACAGGGAACCCCCCGTTTTCTTCATCAAGTCAATCAAGGCCGGTATTCCCGTATCGGCAAAATATCCCGGTAACTGTTTCGCACGGTCAGGAGAAACACTTGATTCCGGTAATGCAATGTGGTCCATCCCGACGCAACGTGTCCCCCTATCGAGAATCATCACTGCAACGCAAGAACCAAGGGCCATCGTTTTGATGATTCCTCCGGCCTCTTTCGTAGCACCGTATTCTCCGACTCCGAGCATGATTCTCGCCGACGTATTAGGCTGCATTTTTGTTAAGGAGTTAAGGAGTGAGGAGTCAGGAATGAGGAGCCAGGAGTCTTTTCGTGTTCAGACCCCTAACTCCTCCATTCCCGTACCCCTCCCGCAATTATTTTACCATACTTACCAACGTTTTCGCTATTTTATGGAGAGGAACCAGCGATTCCGCTCCGCCCTTTGCAAACGCCTCTTTGGGCATCCCAAAAACGACGCTCGTTGCTTCATCTTGAGCGATGCAGCGTGCTCCGGCATCCCGCATCGCCTTCATTCCGCCGGAGCCGTCTGCTCCCATACCGGTCAGCATCGCTCCGATGGCTTTGTTCCCGACATTTTTTGCGACGGAATTCATCATGACCTCGACGGAAGGCCGATGGCCGCAACAATGGGGAGCGTCAAAACACCGAACTCCCCAGCCGCCGCCCATCCGAACGACTTCCAACTGCTTCCCGCCCTGGGCAATGAGGACGCGTCCATCGCATATCATATCGCCGTCGGCCGCTTCTTTGACGACGACCTGGGTAATTCCATTGAGTCGGTCGGCAAACATTTTCGTAAAACCGGCCGGCATGTGCTGCACGACGACGGTTCCGATGAAATCCCGGGGAAACCCGCCGATGACTTCCCGGAGTGCTTCAGTACCGCCGGTGGATGCTCCAATCGCACACATCCGCTTGGAAGGGGCTTGCCCGGCAGTTTTCGCAGCAACGATGCCGCTGGCCATCCCGGCGGCGGGCTCATACTGCCTGTTTTTCCATTGGGAAACGTTGACGGTTGACGCTATTTTAACCTTTGTGCGCAGTTCGTCAATCATGCTGCTCAGGTCGCCGCCCTTGGGCTTGGCCACAAAATCGACGGCCCCGGCCGCCATGGCCTCGAGGGTCGTTTTTTGCCCGCGTTCGGTCAGACTGCTGACCATAACGACGGGAATGGGATACTGCGGCATGAGCCGGCGGAGAAACTCGACGCCGTTCATTTTTGGCATTTCGACGTCGAGTGTCAGCACATCGGGCCGCAGTTTAACGATAGCGTCTCGTCCAGCGTAGGGATCGGACGCGGCTCCGCAGACCTCGATATTTGGGTCTTTGGAGAGCCCTTCGGTGATGATTTTCTGCACTAACGGCGAATCATCAATAATCAGAACACGAATAATGCGCTTAGCCATAAACGACCACCAAAGGTTCCCCCGGATGATTCAATGATCGCATATTGTACCAAAGAGAGTCAAACAATGCAATAGGCTCGTGCACCCCACCCGCTCTTGCTTTCCGGCCGGAGAATCCCTATACTTACCGCACGTCAATCCTCTCACCCCGCAAACGACCAATGGCTCGCTTTCTCGGTTTCTCCCTGTTGCTCCTCTTCGCCCTGCCCGTATTCGCACAAGGACCAGTCGGCGATGCCGCAATGCTCCAACGAATGCAAGGCGAACTGACCGCCCAATTACAAGAAACACAACACATGCTTTCGCTCGTCGGGCCCACCGATCGTCGACTCGCCGAAGTGCTCCAAACCCGGCAAGCAGACCTGACCCGACAACTCCGCGATGTGATGCAACAGTTGCAGGTGTCCGGCCAAAACGAACCGATGATGGAGAGAGCGGAGATGCCCCAAGGCCGAGGCGGCCGCGACGAGACCATGCCCAATGCGACGATGACGAATGCGATGCCCGCCGAAATGCCGCCGGGAATGTGGGGGGGAATGCCCGCTGCATCGCCGATGCCACAGCCGGGACCCGGTATGTGGGGAGGGATGGGCATGCCGCCGATGTCCCCGATGTCCTCCGCCGGATTGCCGCCGTCGTCGCCACCGCATTGGGGGATGGTCGAGCAGCCGCCGTCTTGGGATGCAACGCCTTGGGGGCCGAGGTTGCCGCGGGAGTTGACAGAAATGCGGCAATCTGTCGATTTGCTCAAACGGGAAGTCGGCGAACTCAGGGAGACGGTCAAGGCGTTGGAGGCGCAAATCCAACTGCTCAATCGGAATATCTTGTTGTTTGATCGCGTTCGGGACTTGGAGGAGCCGTATTAGAGCGGGAGTGGGCGCAAGAGCAAGTTAGCGCACGAGCCGGGGGCGTGAGCCTCCGGGTATGCGACCGTTACGGAACCTCGATGTATCCCGGGCGGATCGGTGCATCCAATGCGTCCGGTAACAACTCGCGACGCTCTCGACCCAATCGCGGTGATGTTGCCGTCAACTCTATCGGAAGCGAAGCACGATATACAACCGTTGCCGAATCCGATAAGGCTCCGCCCAATAACAATGCCCGATCCGCCAAAAGCAAATCGCTCATATCCAACGATGGCATATAAGCATGATGCAATCCCGTCGCCTCAAATCCGCCCAATACCCGATGCAGCGACAGCACCCGAACGATATATTCCAAATCCTTCGACTGCGGATTGTACGTTGCCAAGCGACGCAAATTTTCATTGTCCAACGTGTGCGGCGGAATGAGCAAATCCCGTAAATCCCGACGCGGTGTGGTTTTCGTAATCGTAACCGTTTGGCCCGGCGTGATTTCCCCCAATTCCAACGCCCAACGGCCATAAACCAAAATCGCGTTCGTGATCGGCAAATCGCCGCGAAATTCAATCGTTCCAACGGGAATTCCCTCATCGTCAGCGAGTTGGGCAACATAAACAGAGCCCGCGGCGAAATTCAAGGGTTCCCTCACTGCCGTTATGGGCTGCGTGCCGAAGAAAATTTTGGTAGATCGCGTTTGGATGGGAACATTCACAATTTGGCCGTAATCAACCTGTTCGGAACCTGTTTGCCAAACGGAAGGACTCACCGTATTCGGAGCCATTCCGCCGAGTCCGCTGCCCGGCAGGCCGAACCAGGAAAAAAAGTTATCGGCAGATTGCTCGCCTCGCAGGCGGCTAACGATTGCATCCCGCGGACTGTACACGCTTTCCCACGTGCTCTCGCGGACGATGCCGGTTGCGACATCAACGTCGTAAAGCGTTAATACATTATGCTTTTCGGCATTCGGCCTGCCCGGTACGGCCAACGCATACGTCAAAAAACCGAACAGCACGATCCACAGCGGAAAAGTAAGCCAAGTCAAAATCGGCTTTTTCAACACCTTATGCACGAAATACCAATCGAACAGGCCGATGACGAGCCAATAGGCAGTCAGGATGAGCAAAATGACGGAAAAAGGGACGACGTGGACTCCCTCAAATTGGTCGAGCGCACTGCGGATTTGTCCGGCAATGTCGTTGTATCCGAGTTGCAGCATCGCGCCCGATCGGGGGGCTAATGCGGCCCGTTGCTGTGCTCGATTCCACTGCATCATATTTCGGACGAGCGTCGTTCTATCCCGCCAATGATTGAGCGGTCTGCCGGACAAATCGCTGGCGAAATAGAGCATCATTCCCAGCCCGTGCGTGCTTTGGAGCACCAAGGGCAGGTCGCCGTCTTGAACGAAAATGATGCCGCGTGGTTCGACAATTCGGGGCATCCGCATAAAAGGGGCTTCGTCGGTTCCGTTCATGAAGATTTGCCGTTGGGAGCCTGCAAAGCGTTCAAAGGGGTTCCCGTTTCGCAGTTCGGTCATCCCGTCGAATCGGCCTGGCAGGAAAAGGTGCAGCCAGCCGGTTTCATCCGCGAGGAATTGTTCTGCATTTTGACCGACACAGAGCAACATTTTCCCGCCGAGTTGGAGCCAAGTGTGTAGGGCCTGGATTTGCGGACTCTCCGCGGCGAGTCCGGCGAAAAGTTCCGGTTCGGTCGTTGTCAGAACGACCATTTCGACGGATTCGTATCCAAACCATTTGGTCGGCAACTCGTCAACGGAATTGATTTTAACGAGTAAGGGCCTTCGGTCTTCGCGGAGCATCAGTTCCGCGACGGCTCCTTGCAGGCCGATGTCGTCGTTGCCGAAAATCAGATAAATCGGCCTTTCGGCATTGACCGGCATCGGGACATCGAAGGATTGAAATGCCCCGCCGTTGACGGAAACTTGGATGGGGGCGTCTTTTCGTCCGAGTTTTGCGAGGACGGTTGTTTTAGACATCCCGTCCCCCTCATAATGATAGGTAATGGGCGTGCCGTCGGAGTCGGACGAGCGGACTGCGAGGGTTTGGATTTGTTCTGACGAGTTGACGGTGATGGTCGTCCAGAGACCGTTTTTATAGCGTTCTTCGATGCCGACGCGAACGGAGAGGATGTTTGCCTGGAGCGGTTCGGCAAGGCAGCAAACGACGGCAAGGCAGAGGAGAAAACGGAGCATGGTGCTCCATTCTAGCGTTTTGCGGGGGAAAATCAACGCGCAAGAGCGGTGGTTCGCTCACCGTTCTTGCGCCGCGGCGACCAATGCCGAAAACAGCGGATGCGGTTGCGTCGGCTGGGACTTGAATTCAGGATAAAACTGCACCGCCACAAACCAAGGGTGTTCCCGTAATTCCACCGCTTGAACCAACTGTCCATCGGGACTCTCCGCCGAAATCGCCAGGCCGCAATCCCTCCACTGCACACGATAACGATTGTTAAACTCAAAACAATGACGAAACCGCTCCGACGATAATGGCCGATTGCCGTAAGCCAATGCAATCCGCGTTTCCGGCTGAAGTACCGTCGTGTTCGCCCCGATTTTGAGTCCATCCGACCGCTGCTCAAACGAACGCCGATCCTCAAGCAAACTAATCACCGGATACGGCGTGTCCTTGTCGTATTCCGTCGAGTTGGCTCCCTCCCAATGCAATACATTGCGAGCGTATTCGATGACTGCACATTGCATTCCGAGGCCGATTCCGAGAAATGGGATTTTCTGTTCCCGGGCAATTTTGACCGTCAGCAATTTTCCTTCCAATTCTGACTCGCCGAAACTGCCGGAAAGAACGATCGCATCCGCCTGGCAGAGCGTTTGCCGGACATCCTCTTTCAACACATCCCGACTCGGAATCAGCAAGGGCTTAATTTTCACCCGATGCTTGATGGCCGCGTGATTCAACGCTTCGCAGACCGATTTATACGCATCCCAATGCTGTCCGGCATATTCGCCGACGATCGCGACGGTCAATTCCGATTCAGGATTGCGGATCCGGTCGATGAGTTCCAGCCAATCGGTCAGATCAAGCGGTTGTGTCGGCTGGATATTCAATTTTTCGACGATGATTTGGTCGAATTTGTTTTCGTGCAGCCGCAAAGGGACTTCATAGATTGACAAATCTTTATCGCGTTCTTCGATGACGGCCTCGGCGTCGATGTTGCAGTACAGTCCGATTTTGGCTCGTTCTTCTGCCGACAGGGGGACGGCGGTTCGGCAAACGAGGATGTCGGGCTGGATTCCGATTTGCCGGAGTTGCCCGACGCTGTGCTGGGTGGGTTTCGTTTTCAGTTCCCGAGCGGCTTTGATATAGGGCATCAGCGTCAAATGCACGAACAGACAGCGTTCTTTGCCGATGTCGAAGGCGAATTGCCGAATTGCTTCCAGGTGCGGTAGGCTTTCAATATCGCCGACGGTTCCGCCGATTTCCACGATGACGATGTCAGTACCGGGCTCGCCGATTTGGTGCAGGCATAACTTGATTTCGTCGGTGATGTGTGGAATGACTTGAACGGCATTGCCCTGGTATTCTCCGAGTTTTTCCTTCTCGAAGACGCGTTGGTAGATTTGTCCGGTCGTCCAACTGCTTCGCCAGGTCAGAGTGGAGTTGGTAAAGCGTTCGTAGTGTCCGAGGTCGAGGTCGGTAGTGCTGCCGTCATCGAGGACGTAGACTTCCCCGCGTTTTGCGGGCGAGAACAGGCCGGGATCGACGTTGATGTAGGGATCGAGTTTTTGGAATCGGACGTGCAATCCTCGTCGTTCGAGGAGCATACCGATGGAGGCGCAGGTCAATCCTTTTCCGAGGGAACTGACGACTCCGCCGGTTACGAAAATGTACTTTGTCATGATGGAGAGTATTCTACTAGACAAGAGCGTAAGGCGTTAGCCCCCGGGTGAGTCTATCGAACGAGCCCTATCCAAACCCGAAATAACGCTTCGCATTGCGATAGCATACATCTTGCACCATGTTGCCGATCAGATCGAAATCGTTCGGCAACATGCCCGCCTGCATGTCCCCGCCCAATAAATTGCACAATATCCGACGGAAATACTCGTGCCGCGTATACGACAAAAACGAACGACTGTCCGTCAACATTCCCACAAATTGACTCAATAAGCCCAACTGCGAAAGCACCTTCATCTGCTCTTCCATTCCATCTTTTTGGTCAAGAAACCACCAACCGCTGCCGAATTGCATTTTGCCCGGCATCGCGCCGTCCTGAAAATTGCCCAACATCGTCGCCAACATCGCATTGTCCGCCGGATTGAGATTGTAGACAACCGTCTTCGGCAACTTCGCCTCCCGATCCAACTGGTCAAAAAATCGCGAAAGTGCCAACGCATAACTCCCGTCCGTAATCGAATCAAAGCCCGAATCCGCTCCGAGTTGCCGATAAAACCGAGTGTTGTTGTTCCGAATCACGCCGAGATGCAGTTGCATCGTCCAATTCCTGTCCGCATTCATTTTGCCGAGTTGATACAAAATTGCCGACTGAAGATTCAAAGCATCCCGTTCATCAATCACGCCGCCCAACCGCAATTTTCGGAAACACGCATCGGCCAACGATTCATCCGGTATCGTAAAACCGAATGTCCCAAACCCGTGATCCGACAGTCGGCAACCGTTTTCGTGGAAGAAATTATGCCGAATCTGCAATGCCGCGATGAGGTCGATATACGATTGGATTTCCAATCCCGACGCTTCCGCCAAGCGGTCAAGATACGCATTATACGTCCGCACGCTTTGTTCGGTAATCCGTCCGCCGTCCGGCAACAGGGCGGCGAATTGCAGAACTTTATCCGGCCTGAATGTCGGCAACACTTTGATATTAAAAGACCGATCTGCCGCAATTTTTTGATGGTCTTCCAACGCATCAACGGGATCGTCCGTGGTGCAAACGAGTTCGACGTTCATTTGCTGCATGATGCAACGGGCCGAAAAATTCGGCAACTGCAACTTGGCGTTGGTGTCGTTCCAAATGCTTTTTGCCGTATCGAGCGAAAGCAAACGGTTCGTAATCCCGAAGGGTTTTCGCAGTTCCAAATGGGTCCAATGGTAGAGCGGATTGCGGAGTGTTTTGGGAGCGGTTTGGGCCCATTTTTCGAATTTTTCCCAATCGGAGGCATTGCCTGTGATAAAGCGTTCCTCGACCCCGGCAGCGCGCATTGCTCTCCATTTATAATGGTCGCCGGCGAGCCAAATTTGGGAGATGTTACCGAATCGGCGATCTTCGGCAACGTCTTGCGGCGGAAGATGGCAGTGATAGTCGATGATCGGCAGAGCCTGTGCGTATTCGTGGTAGAGTCGAATAGCCGCATCGCTTTGCAACAGAAAATTTTCGGTGAGGAAGACTGTCATAATACGCCATTGTATCATTTTTCACTCGCAAGAGCGTTGGGCGACAAGCAACCGGGAGGCTAGAGCGTGCCCGGTCTTGCGTTCGTGCGAGTTTTTCCTCTTGACGCATTTTGTCCAAAAAGTTACCATCCGAGCAACAATCACCTAACAATTACAGAAAGGGTTTCCTGATGAGTTTCAATTTTTTCGATTGGGTACGAGACGGAGTCAAAAATTCGGTTCTTCTCGGCGTGAACGATGCCGTCAACGCTATGGGGATGCCGCCCGAAGATTCCAGCAAAGATAAAATCCTCTCCTTCATGCGAGGAAATGCCGAAAACGATGCGCCAGTGCGACGCATCAGCAGTCCCGCGACGGCCGCTGCTAAAAAACTCGGACGCTCCCTGAGCGACATTGCCGTAAAGGATGCCTCGTAACAACCCAAGAACGGGGGGCTCACGCCTCCCGCTCCCGCGAACTCACTCCCACTAAAATATGATCATCACCATCGACGGACCCGCCGGAGCAGGAAAAAGCACCATCGCAAAACGACTCGCCCAGCGGCTCTCCGAAACAACCGGCAACACCTTCGAATACCTCGATACCGGCTCCATGTACCGAGCCGTGGTGCTCCTCGGACTTCATGCCAACATCGACTGGAATATCCCCGAAATACTCGAAAAACTCGCACTCGCCGCAAACATCCGCATAGAAAATGGGCGCACTTTCTTGAACGGCGAAGATGTTACCCAAACCGTCCGATCGCCGCATATTACCGAATACACGCGATTCGCCGCCGACAATCCCAACATTCGGCAATTTTTGGTCGAAATTCAGCGAAATTACGCACGCGGCAAAAACATCGTTACCGAAGGAAGGGACCAAGGCTCGGTCGTTTTCCCAGATGCCGATAAAAAATTCTTCCTCACCGCGACTCCCGAAGAAAGAACAAAAAGGCGATTGGGTGAATTGCTCAAACAGGGAATCGTCGGGAATTTCGACGAAATCTACCGGCAAATCACGGAACGGGACTCGCAGGACGCCGCTCGGCCCGTCGGGCCTTTATGCGAACCAAAGAATGCCGTCAAAATCATCTCCGATGGGATGACCCCGGAACAAATCGTCGAATACATCATCGCACTATAATGCCCCCGCTCCTCTTTCATTTTCAGTCGGAAACGGCTACAATGAGGGACGTATCGCTCATTTAGCCCTTCGTTTTTTATGCCCCTGCGAGACTCGTTTCCCCAATTTGTCCGGCAGGATGTTCCCCTTTCCGTGTATACCCGGCTGCAACTCGGCGGCACTGCCGAGTTCTTCGCCGAGCCCGAAAATGAAGCCGAATTGATCGAAATTCTCAAACTCTGCCGACAACAAAATCTGCCCGTCCGTATCCTCGGGGCAGGTTCCAATCTGCTCGTTCCCGATGCCGGAATCGCCGGTATGGTCATCGCGTTATCCAAACCGGAATTTTGCCGAATCACCGCCGACGGCCAAAAAATCACCGCCGGTGCGGGCTCGCCATTCGGACAAGTCATCACGCATTCCGTCTCGCTCGGGCTCGGCGGTATTGAAGCCTTTGTCGGTATGCCCGGAAGTTTCGGCGGTGCCGTCTGCGGCAATACCGGCACGATTCACGGCGGCGATTTGGGACAATGGGTCGAAAACGTTCGCATTTCCGATTTTGCCGGCAATGTTACCGTCCTATCAAAAAATGAGATTACGTTTGCCTATCGTTACAGCAGTTTGGAAGACGGCATTATGCTTTCGGCAACGTTGCGGTTGGAACAGGATGAGCCGAAGGACTTGGCCAAACGGATGCGAAAACTGTGGATCATCCGCAAGTCGCAGCAGCCGGCGGGCGATGTTGCTTCGGTTTTGGCATTCAAAAATCCCGAAACAGGCTCTTCGGCGAGCGAATTGATCGAGCAGACGGGCCTGAAAGGGACGCGTGTCGGCGGGGCGGCGATCAGTGAACACAATGCGGGTTTCATTATGGTCGATGCGGAATGCACATCCGACGAAGTCTTGCAACTGCTTCGGCTCGTTCAGGAACAGGTCGCTCAAAAGACCGAAATCGAGTTGGAACTCGCCTTGGAGGTGTGGTGAGATGAACAGAGCAATCGCACGAGCGGGAGGCGTGCGTTTGCCTCCCGCCGTTTCACGCGGTTGCCCTTTCGGGTAAAATTCGGGTAAAATGGCGAAGACTTTTAGAGCCATCAACATCTATGCGTATATTATCCGGCATTCAACCGACGGGACGATTTCACTGGGGCAACTATTTCGGTGCCATCCGGCAATACATCGCCCTGCAAAACGGCAAAGAATCCGCCTTCTATTTCATTGCCAATCTGCACGCCCTGACGACAATCCGCGATAAAAAACAACTCGAACAAAACACACTCGATGCCGCACTCGACCTGTTGGCACTCGGCCTCGATCCCAATCAGGCAACGCTTTTCGTACAGTCCGACGTTCCCGAAATCTCCGAACTCTGCTGGATTTTGATGACCACGACGCCGATGGGACTCCTCGAAAAATGCCATGCCTACAAGGACAAAAAAGCAAAAGGATTGACCGCCCATGCTGGCTTGTTCACCTATCCGGTCTTGATGGCTGCCGATATACTGCTTTACGACTCCAATCTCGTTCCCGTCGGCGAAGACCAGGATCAGCACATCGAAGTGTGCCGGGATATTGCCGGTGCGTTTAATCACACATACGGCGAAACGTTCGTCCTGCCGAAAGCCCATATCGTGCAAGATGCCGCAAAAGTTCCCGGATTGGACGGCGGAGGGAAAATGTCCAAAAGTTACAACAATACGGTCGAAGTTTTTGAATCTTTGAACGTCCAAAAGAAAAAAATTATGGGCATCACGACGGACAGCCGACCGATGGAGGAGCCGAAAGACCCTGTCGGCGATCATCTTTTTGCTCTTTATTCGCTGTTTGCATCGGCAGAGCAAACGGCGATGCTTGCGGATACTTATCGTCGCGGGAATTTTGGATACGGCAATGTGAAAAAAGAATTGGTGGTGCTTGCCGAACAGTTTTTTGCGGAAGCGCGGAGTCGGCGGGAGGAACTTTCGGCCAAGCCGGACGAGGTACGGGCGGTGTTGGCAACCGGAGCGGCCACGGCGAGGAAGAAGGCCGACGAAGTGTTGCAACGGGTAAAAAATGCCTGCGGGCTGTAGGGGGGCCGGGGGCCTGACGCTCCCGGGGCAATTCCGCTGCACTTTCAGATACCTCGCACTAGCACGGCGGAGACCTGCGACTGCGGATTCATCGCAATCTTAATAAACGAATCGCCCGACGGGACTTCCCCGTTCTGCACCACCGAAATCGGAATTGATGAATCCGCTTGCGAAAAATTGAGCACCGGATACAGTCGGCCATAATGCAACGACAGTATGGCCGAAATGAACTCGACCGTTCCCGATCCCGCTCCCAAATTGCCAAAACACCCCTTTGCCGATGTTACCGGTATCGAATCCGCCCGACTGCCAAACACATCATGAATCCCTAACGCCTCCGCAAGATCCGATGCCCGACTTCCCAATCCGTGTGCGTTAATATGCCCGACTCGCTCCGGCAACATCTCGCCCTTTCGCAGGACATTTTGCAAAACTTTGCAGACGGCCTCGCGTCGCAAGTCTTTGGCGGTATGACTAAACATCGAAATGCTGGTTCCGCACAGGATTTCCGCCCAAGATTTCGCTCCGCGTGCTTCGGCATGGCTCATTTCCTCAAGCACCAAGGCGCCGGAACCTTCGCCCAGGATGGTGCCGTCGCGGTGTTTATCGAAAGGCCGACAGGCCGTCTGCGTGAGTTCTTCCTGCTGTTTGGCATGCAACAATTTGTAGGGATGCAGCCGACTGCCGGTCGTCCCGACGAGCATGACGTCCGCTCTGCCGGATGCGATGATCGCTGCCGCTTCGCCGACGACCGCTCCGACGGAGGCTTCGCGAAGCGTGATGGAATTGCTGGGGCCATGAAAATCATTGAGGATCGCAATATGGCTCGAAGGCATATTGGGCAGATATTTTAACTGCCAAAGCGGCGTCATTTTCGGCAAGCCGGCAACGCCCCATTGTGCGGAGTCGAACTTCGCATCGTTGATACAAGACCGAACGGCATCCAGCATATCGTCGGGCGTTGTCAGGATGTAATCGGAGCCGAAGGACACGCCGACTCGTTCGGGCGGGAGTCGGCTGGGCGGGATATTGGCCTGATTAAGGGCTTTGCAACTTGCGGCAACGGCAAGTTGGATTTCCCGGGACATGACTTTGAGGCTTTTGCGGATTGCCTTTTGTTGTGCGGGATCTTGGGATTCAAAGTCGTCGATATGCCCGTGGAAATCGGCTGGGACGGCCAAGGGGATTAGATTGCTGTCATTGTAGGGCGTTGTAACGCTTGCACTGGAATTCAGGGCATTCCAGAGTTCGTTCAGGGATTTGCACTGAGCAGCGACGAATCCCATACCGGTAACGACAACGCGGCGCACCATTCAGCGATAAAACTAGGCAAAATGGACAAAGTTTAACGGTAGTATATCATAAACGGCAAAAAAATCAATCGCATGCGATAAAAATAGGCATTTTCGCCTGGTACTGTCGGCACGGCCCCAATACCGAGAAGTGCAAATACAGAGCCAGTTCGTCCCGAAAACGTGTTATAATTGCCGATCATGCTGTCCAATCCCGATGCGATCCAGCGGAAAATACTGGCGATCGTCGCACAACCGAACTATCGTCCGCAAAAACCACGGAAGTTCCTGGCCCCGCTCGGCCTCACTGCCGACGATGCACGTCCGCTCCGATTGCTCATCCGGGAAATGGTCGCCAAAGGTCTGCTCGCCTACGGAAAAGGGCATCACGTCGAAGCATGCCTCCCGCAGGGTAAGGGAAGTCCCAAACGCGTCGTACGCCCCCCGCAGGGCGAGAAGGCCAGTAAACGCGTTGCCAAGGTCTACGATACGCAGGCCATCATTCGGCAATTCGACCTGCCCGAACAGTTTAGCCGGGAAACGCTCGATGCCGCAGAGAAACTCTTAGCCGCATCGCCCTGCGACGCTGCGAGGCTCAACGCCATGCAGCGAGTCGACCTGACCAACGAACTCGTCATCACGATAGACCCCGCCGACGCCAAAGACTTTGACGATGCCCTATCCCTGGAAAAATTAGACGACGGGAACTGGCGGCTCGGCATCCACATTGCCGACGTCGCCCATTTTGTGCCGAAAAATTCGCCCATCGACAAAGAAGCACGGAATAGAGCAACCAGCATTTACCTGCCGGATAAGGTGATTCCGATGCTGCCGGAAGTCCTGTCCAATTCGCTGGCCTCGCTCCAGCCGGGCGAAATCCGTTTGGCCAAGACGGTATACATCGAATATACGCCCGCTGGCAAAAGGGCCTACATCGAAATTGTCCGTTCCGCTATCAAGAGCCGGCAACGCTTCAACTACGCGGAAGTCCAGGATTTCTTCGACCAGCCCGAAAAATACCAACTGCAATGGGAACCGGAAATTCAGGAATTGCTGACGAACCTGTTGGAATTGATGCATGTCCTGCGAAAAAAGCGATTCGACCGCGGGGCCCTCGAACTGGATATTCCCGAACCCAAAGTCATTCTGGATGATAACGGCATCGTGATCGGAGCGCATATTGCCCCTTATTACAATTCCAACCGGATTGTCGAAGAATGTATGCTGGCGGCGAACGAAGCCGTTGCCGAAATGCTTGCGTCGAAGAGCATTCCGTTTCTCCGCCGGGTTCACGAAGGGCCTAATCTGATGAAATTGCAAGTTTTTACGGATTTTGTCCAATCGTTAGGGTTTGCCGACTTGGAGCCGGAGGAGATTTATCAGGATCGGTTTCTCATTCAGCGGTTGCTCGAACGAGTACGGGGCACTTCGCAGGAATATGCGGTAAATCTTTCGTTGCTGCGTTCGATGCAGAAGGCGGTGTATTCGCCGGATTTGGAGGGGCATTATGCGTTGGCGTCATCGTGTTATTGTCATTTTACGTCGCCGATTCGGCGTTATCCCGACTTGTTGGTGCATCGTTTGATTGATGAAGTCTTGTTTGGCAAGACGCCGAAGCCGAATGTCAAGGAATTGACGGCATTGGGCGAGCATTGCAGCGAACGGGAACAGCGTGCGGAGGGTGCGGAACGGGAACTGATCAAATTGAAGTTGATTGATTATATGAATCGGAATTTGGGCAAGCGGATGGAGGCGGTGATTACATCGGTCGAGTCGTTTGGCATATTCGTGATGGGGCTTGAGATCCCGGCGGAGGGATTGATTCATGTGAAGTGGTTGGAGGATGATTATTATCGTTTTGAGAGTCTCGCCAAGATATTATTGGGCTTGCGTTCGGGCAATGTTTTTCGCATCGGCGACCGTTTGCAGGTGCAGGCGGTGCGAGCCGATGCGGAGACGCGGCGGATTGATTTCCGGCTGGTGAAGCGGTTGCGGTCGAAGGGCCGTTGATGGAGCCGGAATGACAAAAACGTGGCCAAAGCAAAAATGGACACGCCCCGTCACGCATCCGCCGACCGGCGACGAATGTCATCGCCCCTGGGAAAATCGCCGTGATTGCGGCCCCCGTCGTCCTCGCCATTAGGACCAACACTGTAGAGCAAATATCCCTCCGGCTCCAAAATATAACGAAACCACCCGCCAGAAAAAGGATCAAACGGAAGTTCGGCAATGTAACGCTCTTGTAATGCGTCCAACCCCTCGGGATAGTTGCCGTTGTCCCGATGATAAGCAGTCAAAGCAAAAACCAGCCGGAGTAAATCGGCATCGGCTTGCCGGCACTGTACACTCATCCACCCCGCTTCAATGGCAGTAAAAAGCAGGGAACTCAGCATTTCTCCAATCAAAATCGAAATCGCACCGGATTTGCCGTGCCAAAATGCAAGATCAAGCAACATCATAATGCCAGGAAGCATCTCGTCGTCCGGTTCTTCCAGGCGACCTTCAAACAACTGCTGTTCCAACTCGTCAAATCGCTGATTGATCTTGGTCATAATCAGTCCTGTGCGCAGAAACCGCCCTTTTGCCCGATCCCAAAAATCCCGGACGGGTGGTTGCTCTTCGTCATTCGCAAAGTGGTGGTAAAAGTTGCCGCCGGCCATGTGCCGAATAGCATCAAGGGACAGCAATCGCTCGCCGAGAAGACATTTCCGTATTTCGTCGTTGCCAAACGGCCGTAAAAACGGCACGATTTCCTCGGCTTTCAGGAGAATTTCATCGGAATCCCAATCCGAATGGAGTAACACGGATTCCGCGGCGTGGTTTGCCGTCCCGAGAATATCATTATTGACCAGCGAGGACATCACGTTCCAGACCGCCCGACGCTGGTGTTCCGCAAGACGATAGATTGTCCGCACATCGTCCCATGCGGCATCAATTTCCCCGACGGTCAAACGGTAACGGACGCGAATTGCAAGGTCCCTCGCCATTTTGCGACAGGTATCATCGTAGAAAAGATGCGTATTGATTAAGACGTGGCTGAACATCGGCGGAATGTAGAATGCAGGCTCGTCAGCGACGATGCCGAACAGGTCCATTGCGGCATTGTTGTCATCGAGCCAGCGTTTGACAATCGGAATCGCTTCTTCGGAGAAAGAGCGTCCAGTGGATGCTGCAATAATTTCCTCTTCGTCCGGCGGGAGCGTTCGGATATATTCCCGAAACGTGGTATGCGAGAGAATGGGTTCGATCCCCGTCGGTAAATCGAGGTATGCACAAAGCCGTCTCCAATGCTTGTCTTGGATATTGTCGAACAGAGGTTTTCCGAACGTTTCGGTTAACAGGCGAAAGCCGTTTTCGTCGGGCGGAATACCGGGCTCGAGTTGCCTTTCGATGTATGCGGCATAGTCGATTCCGTGGAATTCCTGCGATCGGGGTTCCGTCAGATAGGTTGTTTGCGGCGAAATGGAGAACGGCGGAATCACGAATACCACCAAGAAGTGTACCAGGGCGAGGATGCCCAAGAGCCAAACGATGCTGATGAGAGCGGTCATCCAACGCGGTCGGATCGACCGTGCTGCCCATTCAATCGGAAACAGGATCAATCCGACGAAGATGCAACAAAACAAGAGAAATGGAATATCTTGAAGGAGGAGTCCATTGATCCCGCAGAGCGGAATCAGGCAGGTGATGAATGCCAGGATGTGCCAATACCATTTCATTTTTTTGGTCGATGGGGCGGCGGGGATGTCCGTTGTCATGGCAAAGCGGCGTGCTGATTAATCCATCCATCCATTCTATCACAACCCACGCACGAGCGGCGGGACTGCCTTTCACTCTTTTTCCGCTTCTTCTCGGAAAGTCAAAATTGCCTATTTTTATGAAACTACTCCTTTTTGGCAAAATGAGCAGCATTTCGAGCACTCGCCGTGTTGAGTTTTCGCGGCAAGTCTACCATATGCAACACCAAAGTTATGCAAAAGTTCCGTTATTTTGACAATTTTACGGAAACCGACGCAATTTTACGATTGCGGCTCCGCCAACAAAACGGTCTGCTCGACGCCATCTCGCAAAAATACAATGGAAAGCGACTCGCACGCATAACGTTGACGTATGTACTGCGTTACCGCCAATGCCGTCGGCATCGGAACCCCATCTATGCTTACAATCCTGTCGCCAGGCCGTAAGCCCGATACCGCAGCAAGAGAATCAGCCTGAACCCTCGCAATCATCGGCTCGCCAATGAATGTCTGATTGTCCCGAAAACCAAATCCAAACGATCCCGGCAACAAGTCCTTGCCCTCTTTCAACTTTGGAAGCGCTGCCAACATATCTTCCCACGGAATTGCCAGCCCGACACCCGCATCGTACATATCCGCTCCCGCCGTGATGTCCCGTGCCGTCATCGAAAGCGGAACAGGAATCCCCAAAACATTGCAGGACATATCCATCAACAGACCGCCATAATTGTTGGGCCCGATAGCCGCATCGGTTTGCAGGGCTTTGCCCCAAATCCGGTCTTTCCCGCTGATGATTCCCAATGCAACATTCGCCTCACCGGCAAATACAATCCCAACCGCCATGCAGCGTTCGCCGATATGCAGGGATTCTTTGGTGCGAAAGGGAAGCGGGACAATTTCGCCTGCCGAAAAATCATGGGCTTTGAGCAGCGTAAGCATACGGAGGCGGTCGGTCGCGATTTTTCGGGCGACTTTCTTGGTGCCGTCGGGAAAAATGAGCAAAATGGATGTTGGATCATGCAGGAAATTGAAGGCTGCCGTGATGATGTATCCTTCCTGGTCGAGCAGGATTCCGGTACTGGTTCCTTCGTTGGCAAGCAGCGTTTCTGCTCTTTCCCTCCGGTCGGCGGGGTTGCCGATGCGTTCATGTCCGCCGATGGTTTCGATGCGTACCAAGTACGGCGCGACAGTCTGGACGGCCCGCGAAATATCCGCCGCTGCACAAAAGGACGTCAATAACAGGAACGAAAAAAACAACACGAATCGACTCATCCTGTGCAATTTTAGAGCAATCATACAGGACTTGCAAGCAGGGCAATACCGTGTTAGAATACCCGCTGGAATCAATCGTTTCGTCCCAACACCATGTCGAAAAAAGCCGCAAAGGCCGATGCCGATAGCATTTTCTCCGACAATGCCGATCTGAAAAATGCCCTCATGCAAATCGAAAAACAGTTCGGCGAAGGAGCCATCATGTCCCTCGGTGCAGATCGGACGCAAGGCATCACCGGCATCTCGACCGGTTGCCTTTCGCTCGACCTCGCCCTCGGCGGATTTGGCGTGCCAGCCGGACGCGTCATCGAAATTTTCGGGCCGGAATCAAGCGGAAAAACGACCCTGACGCTCCATATCGTCGCTCAAGCCCAAAAAAAGGGCGGTATTGCCGCATTTATTGATGCCGAACACGCCCTCGATCCCAGTTGGGCAAAGCGAATCGGCGTTGACCTCGAAAGCCTGCTCGTCTCCCAGCCAGGCAGCGGCGAAGAAGCAATGCAAATTACCGAAATGCTCGTCAAGTCCAATGCCGTCGATATTATTGTCGTCGACTCCGTGGCCGCTCTCGTTCCCGAAAAAGAACTCAAAGGCGAAATCGGCGACTCCTTCGTCGGACTCCAAGCCCGACTGATGAGCCAAGCACTCCGAAAACTCACGGGAATCATCGCCAAGAGCAAGACGTGCGTGATTTTTATCAACCAGATTCGGGAAAAGATCGGCGTGATGTTCGGCAGTCCCGAAACGACGCCGGGCGGTCGGGCATTGAAGTTTTACTGTTCCTGCCGAATTGATGTTCGGCGGATCGGCCAGGTCAAAGAAGGGGAAACGATCATTGGCCAACGGGTTCGTGCGAAAGTGGTGAAGAACAAGGTAGCACCGCCGTTTAGGGCGGCGGAATTTGATATGATGCACAGCAATGGGATCAGTTATGAGGGCGATGTTTTGGATTTAGCGGCGGCCCAAAAGATCGTGTCGAAGTCTGGTGCGTGGTATAAGTATGGGGATGCTCAACTTGGGCAGGGCCGTGAGAAGACGAAGCAGTATCTCAAGGAGAATCCTGAACTTTTGCAGAGGCTACATCGCGAGATCGTGCAGGCATTTCAGGAAGGCGGCACGGAAATCTTTGCCGGCGGCGGCGAGGAGGAGTAGGTGGCGAGTTGGGGGCTCTTGCGCATTGCACATTTCAGATATAATCCAACGCTATGCCGCAAACATTCTACATCGAAACGCTCGGTTGCCAAATGAACGTCCTGGACAGCGAACTCGCCGCGTCCGCTCTCAAAATGATGGGAATGCTCCAAATCAATACTCCCGACAATGCCGACGTCATCCTGTTCAATACTTGCAGCGTTCGACAACATGCCGAAGATAAAGTCTACAGCGCACTCGGTAGACTCAAAAATTGGAAATCCGAAAAACCGTTCGGCATCCTCGGCGTGCTCGGCTGCATGGCACAAAAAGACCAAAATCAGATTTTCAAACGCGCTCCGCACGTCGATTTCATTCTCGGGCCCGGTAGACTAGACATCCTCGACGAAACCATCAGCCGACTCATTACCGAAAAAATAAAACCGGCCAAAACCGTCTGCGTGAGCCTGAACCGAACGGCAAATTCGCATCTCGACGTGCTCGACAGTTTCCAGCAATACAATCCCGCGAGAATCGTATCCCGCGAATCGGCTCCCCCATCGTCGCTCGTTCGGATAATGTTCGGCTGCGACCAATTTTGCTCTTATTGCATCGTGCCGTTTGTCCGCGGGCCGGAGCAAAGCCGATCCCCGCTGGATATTTTGGCTGAAGTGCAGCATCTTGCCAAACAGGGAATTGCCAAAATCACGCTCATCGGGCAGACGGTCAATTCCTATCGCTATCAGGAGGGCGAACGGAGCGTGCGGCTGGCCGACTTGCTCTATCGGCTTTCCGATGTTGCCGGCATTGAGCAAATTGATTTCGTAACGATGTACCCAACAGGTCGGCAACACGGCCCGTCGGGAATTGACGATGATTTATTTCAAGCCGTTCGGGACTTGCCGAATGTCCTCAAGCATCTACATATCCCGGCGCAGAGCGGTTCGGATGCGGTGCTACAGCGGATGAATCGGCAATATACGGCGGCATTTTATCGGGAGATGGCGGACAGAATTTATGCAACGATACCTGGAGCGACGATCACGAGCGATTTCATCGTCGGATTTTGCGGCGAAACGGATGCGGATTTCGAGCAGACGGTCGATTTGGTCAAGTATTGCAGGTTTCGGAACAGTTTCATATTCAAGTACAGCGAACGGGCTGGCACGAAGGCCGCGGAACTTTATGAGGATGATGTGCCGGACGAGGTTAAGAAGCAACGCAATAACCGCCTGCTGGCCGTGCAGATTGAAATTTCCAACAGCATAACGACGCAAGAGCGATGAGGATACGACACACACGGGAGCAACGCTAGAGCACATTCGGAATTGGTCTTGACGCATCGTCATCCCGGCCCCTCCGTCATCCCGGCGAAAGCCGGGAACCAGGGAAGCGGTATGCACGCCGTTCGGCTGGATTCCGGCGTGCGCCGGAATGACGATTTTTTCCCAAAACAAAAATGAATACGCTCTAACATCGCGGTTTTATGGTACAATTCCTCGTATGGACTTCACACGCAGCAAAGTCTTTGCGCGAGCAGGATTGATCGGCAATCCCTCCGATGGATACAACGGAAAAACGATTACCGTCATCGTTAAAAACTTTTATGCTCAAGTTATCCTCTACGAATGGGATCGTCTCGAAATCATTCCCGGCTCGTCCGACGAAAGCGATTTTCCGTCCATCCACGAACTCGCCAAAGATGTCCGACTGCATGGTTACTACGGCGGAATTCGACTCGTCAAAGCCGCAATTAACGGATTCCTGCTCTATTGCACCCAACGCAAACTGCCCCTGCAAGACCGTAATTTTTCGCTTCGCTATGAATCTTCCATCCCGCGTCAAGTCGGAATGGCAGGCTCAAGCGCAATCGTCGTCGCGACGCTCCGGGCTCTGATGGATTTCTACGGAATTGACATTCCGAAACAGATATTGCCCTCGCTGGTCTTGTCCATTGAACGCGATCAACTCGGAATCCCCGCCGGTTTGCAAGACCGCGTTGCCCAGGTTTATGAAGGCTGCGTCTATATGAACTTTGCCAAAGACGTTATGCGGACTGACGATGGTTTTACGGTTGGCGAATACGAAGATTTGCCGGTTTCGTTGTTGCCGCCGCTTTATGTGTCGTATTCGGTCGAGTGCAGCGAGCCGACGGAAGTGTTTCATAACAATTTGCGGTTTCGGTATGACCAGGGCGAGTCGGCTGTGATTTCGGCAATGCAGCAGTGTGCCGAGTTGACGGTGCGTGCTCGGGAGGCGTTGTTGTCGGGAAAGAAGGAATTGCTTCCTGGATTATTGGATGCCAATTTTGACATTCGGCAATTGATATGCCGATTACCGGCGGAGCAGGTATTGATGGTCGAAACGGCTCGTTCGTGTGGGGCGTCGGCCAATTTTGCGGGCAGCGGCGGCGCGATTGTTGGAACGTATCCTGATGAGGCGGCATATATCAGGCTCAGAGCGGCGATGCAAAAGATTGGCTGCGAAACGATCAAGCCGATTTTGGAATAGGGCAATGCGTGCCGGAGCGGGAGATGTGGCCGACTCTAATCCTGAAACGTCATTCCGGCGCAAGCCGGAATCCAGAGGAACCGGCATCGCACGCAATGTCTGGATTCCGGCTTTCGCCGGAATGACAGTTTCTGAACCAGTCTAATGAAAACAACTTTTTTCCGCGGGGGAGCAATTCTACTTGCATTTTGCGCTGCTGCTCGTTAATCGTTCCCGTATTTCGGAAACCGTGAAAGAGCCGAAAAAGACGGCAGCAAAGAGGAGTCAGGAAAAAGAAGTTCGAAGTAAAGAGGTAGAAGAAAGTAAGAAACAAGTCAGAGTGGAAAAAGAAGCTTCTGACTCCCGTCTACTATCTTCTAAGTCCGCACCAACGAGATAACGAAGAGTCTTCTCAATTTATCGCAGTAGCACTTGTTGCAGTAGCCAGTTCCGGTGCAGGCAATCGTGTCATGACCTCTTCACCGGGCGGCTCTTGGATGCAGGAACAAAGCGAAACGATTATCGCAAAAACATTGGCCGATGTGGACAGTCATACACTTCCGATAAAAGCAGAGAGATCATATATG
>Ga0099364_10003995_pt1 | contig 22484 bp, 17 predicted proteins | sample TergutTh196P3_FD_73070 | JGI IMG/M metagenome (GOLD analysis project Ga0099364, IMG submission 73070) | Microcerotermes parvus P3 segment gut microbial communities from Pointe-Noire, Republic of the Congo - Th196 P3 | ecosystem: Host-associated > Arthropoda: Insects > Digestive system > Gut ...
AAATATTTTTCAATATGGTTTTATCTAATTTCATTTTAGATAAATACCATGGTTTACAATCATTTTTATGTAACGGATGCTTTCGGTTTGAGATTTTCTCAAAATATGAAAGCCACATTACAGATTTCGCCAGTTTTTCCTCCCCGTAGTGGTTTATTGCATAAACCTACATTAGTTTAGGATAGGGAATTAATTATCGCCATTGTAGTGGTTTATTGCATAAACCCCAATTTGTTTAAGGTAGGGAATTAATTCAATATCTTATCCACCTGTCAACCCTCCCGTCGTTGCGAGGTCTCTTCTTGCTATACTCACGAAGCAATCTCCGTGCCACTATCACCTCTTCCCGTCGTTGCGAGGTGCCTTCTTGCTATACTCACGAAGCAATCTCCGTGCAGCTTCGCAAAACCCTCTGTGTAAAAAAAGCTAAAACAGACAATGTCTCCATAATCCGAGTTTATCAATAATATTTTTTAGCTCAGGATTTCTGAAAATCGTAAAACTTATATCAGCATTATGTTGTTTTCGAATTATTTTTGATAATGTAAATTTTTTATCTTTTTGATTTATTTTTTTTTCTAATTTTGTTTTTATAGGAATAAGAGGTTCTTTGATAATATAGTTTCTTGATGAGGTTTTAGTGATGTTAATGAGTTGAATCTGAAAAATTGAAATAAACAAATGTTTGTCATTCTGAGCGAAGCGAAGAATCTCTATCGGTATATGTATCAACGGATTAAAAATCTTAGCTTCGCTCAAAATGATAAGGTTTATACTTCGTGAAATTGATAATAGGGTTCTCAAGCTATAGTCATTATTTGATATCTCCCCTAATTCCTCCTTATGAATGGAGGCAAAATCATGAGTAGCCAACAATTTGCTCCCAAGGGCAAAAACAATCAATAATAACAATACAATTTTACTTTTCATAATATTCCTCAATGGGCACTATATCAAAGCTGTATATGCCTATCCGGTGCTATGTGTAACCTATTCAATTTGATAATTTATCAACACAATCTCCAGATTATTTCTATAATAAGTGCTAATAAAAAAAAACACTTGATTTGTCAACAATTTTTTTCAAATTCAATATTTTATTTTTTTCATATAAATATTTGAAATTCTTGTTTTACCGGAAGAATTAGCTCCAGACCATGCGATAGCAACATGTCCATCATTTTGCTCTATAATTCGTAAAGCGGATGGTTGAAATAAATTATCAGCTATAAATAATCCTTCTAAAGGATAGAACATTGAACCATCGTTTCTTACTACATTCATAAAAATGTCATAATGGTTCTCGGATAAGACACTCCAAGCAAGAAAAATATTATTTTCAATTTTTCTACTTACAGGACTAAAGATAGATTTATTTTCAACAGTACCAGTAACTAATAAATCTAAAGTCTGAATAATAGGATTAATCTCAATATTTATATCTTGGTTTGAATCTATAAATATTTTTTGTATTATTATTTTTTCATCTCGTGGAAATGGGCTGTAATAAACTATTGTAAATTCAGAGTTATTTTGGTATACAACAGGATTTTGAGGATTTGGCGCACTCTGATTATAAATGGGAAATTCCATCAATAAGGTTTGATTTTGAGGAAAAGCTGGATTACCCTCTAAATCTAATAATGATACATAAAAATTTTGTAGTCCAGGTCCAGAAAGCCAAAAATAAACAATGTATTTATCTGTTAAAAACAAATTACCCCGAGAAGAATAAGCAGCTTCAGCTGTTATTCTGTTTCCATTTGGGTTCCAATCTGGTGCGTGGTTTCCATTTTCATCAAGTTTTATTATTTTTGTTTCGCTGTAGTACATAACCTCTGAATCCTTAAAAACAAGATAATCATCCTTAAAAGAAGCGAGGCGGAGACTTCTATTATTGTTATTTTGTAACACAATTTTATCAGAAGTGTAAAAACCAATAATTTCATTATTTATTCTTATTGGCAAAATAGAGCTTTCATGGAAACTTATCCCTTCTACTCTCGGCACTACTACTCTCTCCGTAACACCGCTTACAATGGGGAGTGTATCGAATAATAATTTCGTTAGATATATAGCAACCCTTGTATCCCAAAATATATCCCATCCATAATCTTTTTTGTTGATGATAATATTTCTTTCTATTGAAGGCTGAATTACTGGTAATTGAAGCCCTGTATCACCTAAAAGTCTTTCCCCTTTAGTATTGATTATTTGGATAAATCTATTTTCTTTTTCATGATTGTAGTTGCTAGTCCAAACAATACACATCTCACCAAAATCATTTATACTTGTAAAGAGCATGCTTTCAGAATGTTTTTCATTTGGGTAAAGCCCAACCCTTGCACCATTTATCGGCATTATATTATTTCCTTGACCATCGTATATTTGATAGTAAAGTTTTTGATTTAGATCACTTCTACTAGATTGATTTAAATGATGTCTTGAATCATACCAGACAGCATAAGTAAAATCGTTCCAATATGATACTATAAAATGTTCAACACTGCCAATTATGCCTCCATTTATTTCTAGTCCGTTTTCCTGAAATATTGTCTCACCATTAGATGAAACAAGTTGAGTATTCACACTAGAATATCCAAAATAACTATTACTTTCTGTCCAAATTAAGGCATAATTATCTCCAACTTGATGAATTCCTTGCAGGGAAACATTTTTATCATCTGTTTTGCTCAGTATTGTTTTCTCCCCATGATCCCAGGCTAAAGTCCCATCTGAATTCATTTTTTGGATATGTAATTGACCAAAACTATTATCTGTATTGATGATATCTCCAAAAAATAACATTATACCATCATCATCGGTTTTTACCAGTCTAAAATTATTTTGAGTTCTTAAAATACCAGTATTCCCGCTTTGGTAAATACGATTAAAGGATATTGGATTTAATATAAGGAACTTCCCATGAATATCTAATCTTTGGGCAAAAAATCCGGTATTATGAACACCTACAGTTTGATTCCACACAATTGTAAAACCTCCGCTTGAAATTTCTTCTATTTGGAATATAAGTTGCCCTTCTGAAATTCTATGCTCATTTATTTGAACTCCTTCAAAATCCCAAATAATATTTCCTGCAAGGGATATTCTTTGAGCTATCAATCTGAAATCATAGTTGTGATTTCGAGGTCGAGCCATTAAGGAGTTCTCTCTCATATCATAGATTTCATTTGTCCAAGCGAGTATAAATCCACCAACTCCATCAGCACAAATTTTGGGGTTTTTGATAATCCTATCACCATCTGCAAGGAGTAAATCTTCCCAAACAAAACCGTTTTGGTTTATACGACTCATTTTGAGGATAGTGCCACGATTAAATATAGTTCTGGTTATATTCAAACCTACTCTTTCATTGGTATTGGTTTCGGTCGTTATTTCACGATCATCTACTACAAAAGCAATAACAATACCACCTATACCATCGGGAAGAATTGCTATATTTTCTTTATTTTTGTCATAACCTCCTATTAGTAAACCATTTTCTATATACAAAGCATTACCAGAGGAGGATAGATTTTGAGCATAGACTAATTTACCCCCTGTTCTATCATCAATCCAAACAATGTAAACACCACCTTCTTTATCAAAAGTTATATTTAAATTCGTTATTTTTTTTTCATTAGACTGGCATACTACTATGCCATTTTCACCCCATAATTTTTCACCCGCTGGAGAAATTTTTTGGGCAATTATTCTGCTTGTTTTATGGTCTGTAAAATCAACATAAGCAATAACAATATTTCCGTCAGAAGTAGCAGTTACAACAGGATCTTCTTGGCGATTTTTATTGCCATCTATCATCAATCCTGTTTCGTTCCAAAGTTTTTGCCCTGTGTTAGAAAGGAGCTGTGCATAAATATCTCTATCTCCATTCCGTGTGTCTGACCATACAAAAACCATGCCTTCAGCTATAGTCGTGAAGGCATCATTCCATTCAATATTGACACTTTGTCTGACGAATATTTTTTCTTCATCAATATTATGTGCAAATAACAAACCAATCCATAATAATAGAGATAAAAATATCAGCTTTATCTTTTTGTAAAAATAAATATTATTTTTTTTCATAAATTCACCCTCCAGTTCAAATATTTATATCTGGATTAAAAAGTCAAGCATAATTTCAATATTATTTTTTTGTATTATTTTTCTTCAATAGAATTATTGGTGTCTATTCATTGCAATTGATATTCTTTCTTTTTCTTTGTTCTTTTTTATTAACACTTGACAAAAAACGCAAATTTATTTTTTTTACCCTTATATAATTATTAGTAATATTATTGCAGTAATAACATTAATAAAAAGAGGTATTTATGACAGATTTAATGAAAAGTGTCTCTGGGATAAGAGGATTATTTGGGATTGCATTAAACCCAGAGAATTCTATGAAATTTGCATCTCAATTTGGCTTATTTCAAAGACAAAGAATAGATTCCGAAAACAAAGAAACGGTAATAACAAAAAAAAATTGCATTTTAGTTGGCAGAGATTCAAGAACTACTGGCGAATTACTGTCTTTTGCAGTCATTTCTGGATTGCTTAGTGTAGGAATCGATGTAATATGGCTCGGGATTGTTGCAACCCCTACTTTGCTTTTAAATGTCAAAGAGTTAAATGCAATTGGTGGCATTTGTATTACTGCCTCTCACAACCCTGCAGAATGGAATGCTATGAAATTTGTTGATGCTAATGGTATGTTTTTATATCCTGAAGTGATGGAAGAATTTTTAGATATAATTCAGCAAAAAACACGCTTTTCTGCTCCCTCGCATGAGATAAAGAATTTTTTGAATGCAAAATATTTTGCTGATTGGGATGCTGTAGGTAAAAAATATGATGATTTTGATGCGTCTTGGAGACATATAAATAAAATATTAGCTATTCCTTACATCAATATTAACAAAATCAGAGAAATGAAATACAAGGTAGTGCTTGACTCTGTAAACGGAGCGGGAGGTGTTATTTCACCTACTCTGTTAAGAGAACTTGGTTGTGATGTTATTGAGATAAATAGCGAACCAACAGGAATATTTGCTCACGACCCAGAACCTATTGCTACTCATTTGACTCAAATCTGTAATGTTGTTAAAGAACAAAGTGCCGATATAGGATTTGCTACGGACCCCGATGTAGATAGACTTGTAATAATTAATGAAAAAGGTGTATGTATTGGGGAGGAATTTTCTCTTTTACTTGCTATTAAATTTGTTTTAAAACATAAAAAAGGAGATATAGTAACCAATCTGTCTTCTTCAATGGCTTCGGATGACATTGCTCAGGAAGCTGGAGTAAAAGTCATAAGAACCAAAATAGGTGAAATCAATGTAGGAAAAACAATGATAGAAATAAATAGCCCTATCGGAGGCGAAGGAAACGGAGGTATCATCTGCCCTGATGTAAATTATACCAGAGATGCTGTCGCTGGTATGGCTCTGATTTTAGGTTATATGGCAGAGAGAAATATGAGTATTTCAGATTTAGTTTTAGAGATTCCGAGATATTTTTTTGCAAAAGAAAAAATTGAAGTAAACATTAATGAAATGGATTCTGTTTTAGAAAGTCTTTTGAATCTTTTCAAAAATGAAAAAATTGATATCACCGATGGGTTAAAAGTTTTATTTGAAAAAGCATGGGTACATATCAGAAAATCAGGAACTGAGCCGATAATCAGAGTCTATGCAGAGGCTGAGACAGAAGTAAAGGCAAAACTGCTTTGCTCAATGATAGACAATGCTCTTCTGAAAAGTTAATTAATGTGGCTGTTGTATAACAAGTTTGGTTTTGTCATTATGAGCGAAGCGAAGAATCTGTAACTCTATATATTTCAAAGGAATTGAGATTCTTCGCTCTGCTAATATTGACAGAACATTTTTTCACAACGAGACAGTCTCTTAATACATCCGGATTTAGAATAGATTTTTACAAAACAAATCTAATATCCAATCATCAAGTTAAAATCTGGTAATCACTTCTAGTCTAACACCTTCAAAAGGTGGTTGATATTGGCACACACCATTTCTACAAACCCTTCCACCCTGTTCTTTACCAACAAAAAGTGTTAAATCAGTGTGGTTTGCGATTGAAGTAGCAATGGAAGTTCCGACATGTATCCTACTTTTGTCAACATCTTGATACCGAGTAAATTCATTTTCAGCAAAGACTGCAATAGTTAAGTTGTCAGTAAATCTACCTTCTATTTGAAAGAAAGGTTTATTATATGTTTTTTTTGCTACTATATAAGCTTCTTCTATATACTGCCAGATAAAAGTGAAATCGAGGGGAATTGTCATCTGGTATAGATTCACATTTACAGAAGGTTTCAATAACAAGTCAATAATTTCATCATCCAATTCGGGGATTTTTGTTTTCTTTTCAAGATATTCAAAGTCAAATTTAGTTAACATACCAGATAAGTTATGTTTGTATTCAGTAAAAATATTGGTATAACTTACTAAATCATCTCTATCCCAGGATAGAGAATAATAAACTAAAAATTCATTGTCAAAAGAAGGAATGAATCTGATTTCAGCCATGAAACCTTCTTCAAAATCAGTGTGGGCATAATTCATTAACAACTCGTCATAATTGTTTAAAGTAGGTAAGTCTGCAAGAGGATATTTATCAAATCTGCTATATCTTTTGTAACCACCACCTAAAGTTAAATTATTTAGATAAATGCTAGTAGTAGCGTATATAGCCGAGCCAATAGTTGGGTCCCAAATATTGTGAAATCTTCTTAGCTCAGAATATTCAGCAGTCAAGTCAAAGAAATCAGTCATCAAGCCAATTCTTCCGCCATAGACATTGTGGTAAGTGTAAGAATTATTGTAAGGCCAAATATTTCTCTGTCTATATTCAATAGCAGAAATACCAAAATTAAGAAAAGAAAGAAGCCTATATTCTGCGTCAGCACCAACGACAAGATCATTTTCATAAACATTCAAATCTTGAATATCTTTTCTCAAAGCACCATAAACACCAGAAATTTTTAAACCATTCCAATTATAAGCAGCTTGGACTCCTTCGAGCCTTCTATCTCTATCAAGTTCAGTATCATTCCAAGCTCTTAGGACAATACCGGAGCCAAACGACTCTTCAATAGTTCCTGCTTTTAGTCTAAAAGTGTCAAAATTCAATTGCGCGTATCTTTCTTCCCATTCAGTGTGGATATTATTTGGTGAAAGCTCACTAATGGGTATTTCGTTCATCCTATCAAATTTAGGTAATTCAGCTCTAAAAGTCATTCCAAAGCTGAAAACTCTATAATCCAATCTGAGGTTGAAAATATTTTCAAAATGATTGTTTACCAATTCATCTTCGGTCCTATAAGCATAAGAAGCTGTATTTTCACCACTGATAATGACATCATGAGCAAATAAAGAAGTCAGTAAAAAGAAAAAGATAACAAAAGTAAATATATTTAACTTCATCTTAATGTCCTTCTTCTCTAATCACGCTGATAATGAAATTTTCAAGCTCAACTTCATCACCCGGATTGTAACCTTGATTATCATAAACAATCTCTCCAGCTTGATTTATGATAATAGTTCTGGGTATCAAAGACACATTGAAAAGTCTTTGTAAATTTCTTGAGGAATCAATGCCAGTAGTAAATTGATACCTACTAGAGCGGACATGTCTAACAACTCCGTCTCTTTGTCTTGGAGAGTCAGTGCTGATAGCAAAAAAGCTCATTTCGGGGTATTTACTGACCCAGCTGCTTACATGAGGCAATTTTCTTAAACAAGGTTCGCAAGAAGTAGACCAAAAATCTAAGTAAATTGGTCCTTTAGCGAGTAAATCTTCTGACCTAACGACATCACCTTGCATAGTTTCTATAGTAAAAGAAGGTGCTGGTGATGAAAATAAAATGGCTACAAAAGTGGTAACCACAATCAACAAAAACAATGTTTTTTTTGACATATTTATCTCCTATATAGTTTATTTATATTTGTTGTCTAACTGATACAAAATTTTTGACTAATAAAACCATATTTATATGTCTCTAAGTGCATTAAATATCATTTGTTTAGTCAACAATTCTGGAAATTGGATAGCTTCTTCCTGCCCTGGAATAAAAAGAAGATACAAAGGAACACCAGCTCTATTATATTTTCTCAACCATTCTTGGATGACAGGGTCTCTTCTAGTAAAATCGCCTTTCAACATCAAGACATCATTGTCTATAAAAGCTTGTCTGATATCACTTTGGCTTAAAACTACAGCATCATTCATTTTACAGACGGTACACCAATCAGCAGTAAAATCGATAAAAATAGGTCTACCTTCAGCTAATCCAATTTGAAAAGCAGATTCACTGAATACATCCCAAAAACCGTCATATCTGGCGCTAACAGTCTCGCTACTATTGAAGTCGTTATCATAGTTTTTCAAAGTAATCATTCCACCAATTATTATCGTCAATATAGCAATGATAGCGATAATCCATTGAGTAGTCTTCGAATACAAAGGGGTAACAAATCGACCATACAACCATGTAGCAAAAGCAAGTATGAGTAAGAAATATAATACATTTGTGATGCTAAGTCCTTGAACAACAAGTACACCTACCATCGAAACAGCAAATGCGAGTAATAAGAATCCTAATATTTCTTTGAAAACATTCATCCATTCACCGGGTTTTGGCAATATTTTTATCGCTTTTGGGAAAAATCCAATCAAAAGGAAAGGAAACCCTAATCCAAATCCTACAGACAGGAAAATAGTGTAAATTATTAGTGGTGGTTGAGCAAAAGCAAACCCAAGGGCAGCACCTAAAAGAGGAGCAGTGCAGGGAGTAGCGAGCAAAACACAGAAAATGCCCATCAAAAAAGAGCCAAGATAGCCAGATTTGCTAGATGCTTTAGTCGCAGTGTTCATACCTGGTATGTTGATAGTAAAAACGTTGAATAAAGAGAGAGAAAAGATGAACATCAAACTAAGTAAAAACATCATGAACATTGGATTTTGAAACTGAAATCCCCAACCAATCATTTCCCCAGAAAGCTTTATTACCGTAACAACAGTAGCTAAAACAATAAATGAGATTAAAATTCCGAGAACATATAAAGTGGAATTGATGAGAATATTTCTAGGGGAGTTGTTGCTTTGCGAAACCAAATTAAAAGCTCTGATAGATAAAATAGGTAAAACACAAGGCATGAGATTCAAAATGATACCTCCAAGAAAGGCAAATAATATGTATCTCAAGGCATTTCCAGTTTGCCCAGAAAAGTCAATACCTCTTCTAGTTTCATTGATGCCTTGGACCACATAAAGAGTTAAAACATGATACTCATCAGTTGGCACGAGGCAAGTCCCGTCTTCGAGACAAATTTGATAAAAAGCGACAATTTCAATCTCTCTCTCACCTTGAATAGCATTTTGTGCTATAATTAACTCTTTAAGCAAAGTGACAGAACCTTCATACTTTACAAAACCAAAATCAGTTTCAATGGAATCTTCTGGATAGAAGACACGCCCCCCTGTAATACCATCGCTTTCCTCGATATCAATTCCAAAAAAATCTTCTTGATGAGCGGCATAAAATCCTTCTGGAATGTTAAAAGTGACAGCAATGAGAATAGTAGAGCCAGTAGGCACATCAATGAAATTTGTTTCCAGGAAAGTAATTTCATCCAATACACCACTAGTAAGAAAGTCAAAACTTTGCCCTGATAATGAGAAAGAATCATTTCTCAAATCAGAAGAGATAAAGAGAAAAATCAAAATGAAAAAAAATAAAAACCTTTTCATAGTAACTCCTTTAATATAAATCATCTAATGAAACAATGCATCAGCAAATTCATTAACATTAAATTCTTTTAAATCATCAATAGTCTCACCAATACCGATTAATTTTACAGGTATATTTAATTGATTTTTGATAGCGATAACAATCCCCCCTTTTGCAGTCCCATCAAATTTAGTGAGAATGACACCTGAAATGGGGATGATTTCATTAAAAAAATGAGCTTGTGAAATAGCGTTTTGTCCAGTAGTAGAGTCAAGCACTAATAATGTCTCATCGGGAGCTTCAGGAATAACTTTTTTGATAGTTCGACCTATTTTGCTTAGTTCATTCATAAGATTTACTTTGTTGTGTTGTCTACCGGCAGTATCAATCAAAACAATGTCAATATTTTTTGCTTTAGCATGATTTAGACCATCAAAAATAACAGATGAAGGGTCAGTTCCCGCTTCTTTTTTAAAAATGGGAATATCAGACCTTTCAGCCCAGATAGTGAGTTGTTCAATAGCAGCAGCCCTAAAAGTATCAGCAGCAACAAGCAAAACAGTCTTATTCTGTTTTTTAAATGTTTTTGCTATTTTTCCTATCGAAGTAGTTTTTCCAGTGCCATTCACACCAACAATAAGAATGATTTTGGGACAATTTGCAGAATCAGAGGTTAAAGAAAAAAAAGATTTTTGATCTTCATAGTCATCTACAAGCTTTTTACTGATGATGCCGAGAAGATGTTCTTGGACTGTTGCAGGCTCAGTAACGCTATTAATTCTGATAGTTTCTCTTAATTCATCGATGATATGCATAGAAAGCTCTGGACCTATATCAGCTTGTAAAAGAATCTCTTCAAGATCATCCATAAGGCTTTCATCAACTTTTACCCTGAGAGAAAGGGTCTCAGCTATTTTTCCTACAAAAGAATTTCTAGTTTTTGCTAGTTTTTCTTTAAGAGTTTTGACAATAGAAAGCATGTATTAACCTCTTTTATAACTTCCCCCCCCAAATATTTTGGGGGGGGGGAATCATTGTTTTCATGCACGGCTGGAGTTGGAAACCGATATGGATTTGTTAAAAGATTATCTCTTTGAGGCATTTCAAAGGAAAATCAATTTATTTCACCCGTCTATATCTCCAAATATTTGACCATGCAGTAATTAAAATGAATCAGCTAACAGGACACCTTCATAAGAAATCAATGCTCATAATTAACCGTTATTTTCAGTTTCTTTCGAAGTTGCTTGGGAATTGTAATACAGAGCAATTCTTGATTTTCTTCTGGAAGCGGTCTTTTTGTGAATTACTCCTTTTTTAGCCGCTTTGTCAAATTGAGAATAAGCAGTAATTAAGAGAGCTTCTTTCTCTTGTAAGCTAATATTAGAACGCATTTTCTTCGCAAGCGTCTTCAAAGTGCTACGGACATAATTGTTTTGACTTCTTCTTTTTACATCCTGTCTTAATCTTTTTTCACATGACTTATGATTTGGCATATTTTCTAAATATCCTCCAAAATTTAATAAATTCTTTATAATCGGACAATTATTTTCAATAAACTTTTTTTGTCAACAAAAAGTTTTATAATCAGGTTCAAAAAAGAGATTTTTTTTTATAAATAGTTTTTCATTAGACAGCCCAAAGATGACATTTTGAGAAGGTTATTCTCAATGCTATTCAACATAAAAACATATCTATAAATAAAAAATAGTGTTTTATATAAATATTGTAACAAAAATAATATTTTTGGAGTTAACTAAATATACTTGAAATTTTTTTTTTTCAGATAAAAATATTGGAGGATTATTTTGGATTACAAAGTAAAGGATATGACCTTAGCAAGTTATGGTCGTAAAGAAATAGAAATATCAGAAAAAGAAATGCCCGGTCTGATAGCTCTTCGAGAAAAATATGGACATAGCAAGCCATTGAAAAATGTCAGAATCATGGGTAGCTTACATATGACTATCCAGACAGCGATTTTGATAGAAACTCTAACAGAACTTGGAGCAGAGGTTCGCTGGGCAAGTTGTAATATTTTTTCAACTCAGGACCACGCTGCTGCGGCTGTTGTAGAAAGAAAAGTCCCTGTTTTTGCTTGGAAAGGTGAGACACTCGAAGAGTATTGGTGGTGCACCAAAAAAGCTCTTTTATTTAGTGACGAAACAGGACCGCAAATGATAGTTGACGATGGTGGTGATGCTACTTTAATGATACATGAAGGTTATCGTCTCGAAGAAGAATATGCTAAAACTGGCAAAATACCAGAAATAACAACCAACAACACTGAATTTAGTATATTACAAAGATGTATACTTGAAGATATTGAAAAATTTCCTCAAAGATGGCATAAAATTTCTAAAGAAGTAAAAGGAGTATCTGAAGAGACAACTACGGGTGTCCATAGACTTTATGAAATGCTCAAGGATGGTAAACTCCTTTTCCCTGCTATCAATGTCAATGACTCAGTAACAAAATCAAAATTTGATAATCTTTATGGTTGCAGAGAATCCCTTGCAGATGGAATCAAAAGAGGCACAGACATCATGGTAGCTGGTAAGGTAGTAGTAGTTTGTGGCTATGGGGATGTTGGTAAAGGGTGTTCGCAGTCAATGAGAGGATTTGGAGCCAGAGTTATAGTGACAGAAATAGACCCTATTTGCGCATTGCAAGCAGCAATGGAAGGATATGAAGTTAAGACTTTAGAAGAAGCAATAACTGAAGCCGATATTTTTGTAACAGCAACGGGAAATTGTGATGTCATCACCTTAGAGCATATGTTGAAAATGAAAGACCAAGCTATAGTATGTAATATTGGTCATTTTGATAACGAAATTCAAGTTGAAAAACTCTATGCATATCCAGGAGTCCAAAAAGTCAATATCAAACCACAAGTAGACAAAATAATTTTTCCAGAAGGACATTGCATAATCTTGCTTTCTGAAGGTAGACTGGTTAATCTCGGAAACGCTACTGGTCATCCTTCGTTTGTAATGAGTAATTCTTTTACCAATCAAGTATTAGCTCAAATAAAAATTTGGCAAGAGAATTTGCCGCTTGGAGTATATATGCTCCCAAAAATTCTTGATGAAGAAGTCGCTAGGCTACATCTGGATAAACTCGGAGTAAACCTGACCAAATTGACGAAAGCACAAGCTGACTATATAGGAGTAAAGATAGAAGGACCATATAAGTCAGAACATTACCGTTATTAAATGGCGAATTGGGCGTTATCAGTGGCGATAAAATATATCGACTATCGTATTTATAAGGATTAAGAGAAAAACATGCACACAGAAAGATTGATCAAAAAGTTTAAAGAAAGAAAATCCCAAGTAGCAGTCATCGGGCTTGGTTATGTTGGTTTGCCAATGGCTGTTGCAGTAGCGAGACAAGGGTATAAAGTCATTGGCATCGATGTGAGTGATTTTTGTATCCAAAATGTCAATGCCGGTAAAAATTATATTGATGATGTCAATGATGAAGAGTTAAATGAGCTTGTAAATAAAGGATTTTTAAGAGCAAGCAATGACTATTCTTTATTAAAATCGATTGATGTAATTTTAGTAGCAGTGCCAACTCCTCTTGACAAATTTCATCAACCAGATATGAGATACATCAAAGAGTCAATAAACAGTATTAAAAAGCATATTTCTACTGAAACCTTATTAGTCTTAGAAAGCACGACATATCCTGGCACTACTGAAGAGTTAATAGTCCCTCCAATAAAAGAAAAAGACTTTATCATCGGAAAAGATATCTTTATAGCTTATTCTCCCGAAAGAGTAGACCCTGGCAATAAATCATATCATACTGCAAATACCGTTAAAGTAGTTGGAGGCATCACTGAAAATTGTAATGTTGTAGCTAAATCATTTTATGAAACTATTTTAGAAGCTGATGTATATCTCGTGTCCTCTCCTGCTGTGGCTGAAATGGAAAAAATATACGAAAACACTTTCCGCAATATCAATATAGCGCTTGCCAATGAAATGGCTATACTTTGTGAAAGAATGGGAATTTCAATATGGGAAGTTATAGAAGCAGCAAAGACAAAACCTTATGGTTTCATGGCTTTTTATCCTGGTCCAGGAGTCGGTGGACATTGTATCCCAATAGACCCATTTTATTTGACCTGGAAGGCAAGAGAATATTCATTTCATACAAGGCTTATTGAACTGGCTGGTGAAATAAATATGGAAATGCCTCAATTTGTTCTTGAAAAGGCTATCAAGATACTAAACAAAAAAAAATTAGCTATTTCAAAAGCTAAGATTTTTTTACTTGGAGCAGCTTATAAAAAAAACATTCGTGATGTAAGAGAATCGCCTATACACTATTTGATAACCTTGTTAGAAAACTGGGATGCCAAATTTGATTATTATGACCCTTATGTGCAAAAATTTCATAATGAATTGAATGGTAAGCTTTATACTAGTATTTCTATGGAAAAAATAAATAATTATGATTTAGTGATACTTTTAACAGATCATGATAGTTTTGATCTTGATGTCATAAAATCTCAAGCTCAACATATACTTGATACAAGGAATGTTTTTAAAGGATTTGATGATGAAAATATTACTAGACTGTAAAAAAATGAAAAGGCTGAGTATGTTAAGTTTTTTATAGGATGATTATGAAAATATTAGTCACTGGTGGTGCTGGTTTTATTGCCTCACATATTGTAGACAAATACATTGAATTGGGACATGATGTAGTTGTAGTAGACAATTTATCGACAGGTTTTATGAAAAATGTTAATCCCCAAGCTAAGTTTTATCTACAAGACATAAGACACCCTGATATTGAAAAGATTTTCAAATCAGAAAAACCAGACATTATTAACCATCATGCAGCCCAAATAAGTGTCCCTATCTCAGTTGATAAACCGCTAATAGATATCGATGTGAATATAGTTGGTTTTTTGAATATATTGATTAACAGTGTAAAATATGATACTCAAAAGGTGATTTTTATTTCTTCTGGAGGAGCAATTTATGGCGAAGCAGCTGAGTATCCCACTACAGAAAACTATATTCCAAAACCACTATCTCCTTATGCTATAAATAAATATACTTCTGAGTTATATTTAACTTTTTATTCGCAAACCCAAGGACTTGATTTTACTACTCTCAGATATTCCAATGTATTCGGACCTAGACAAGTAGCAGAAGGAGAGGCTGGAGTTGTCTCTATCTTTATAAAAAAACTCTTAGAAGACCAAATCCCAACTATATACGCATATCAGGATACTCCTGAAGGAATGATCAGAGACTATATTTATATTAAGGATGTTGTTATAGCAAATGTCATGGCTCTTAACAAAGCAAGTAAAGAAGCTATTAACATAGGTTCTGGAACAGAAACAACAACAGAAAACCTCTTAAGATTAATTTCCAAGCAAATGAAAAAAAAATTTAACCCTTTTAAAGAAGGACCTAGACCAGGAGATATAAAAAAAAGCTGTCTTAATATAGAAAAAGCAATGAAAATACTTAAATGGAAACCAGAATATGATCTCAAAAAAGGATTAACAGAAACTATTGATCATTTTTATAAAGCAAATCTAGATAATGATCACAAAAGTATATAGAAATATCAACAATAGTTTTCTTTGAACATAATCCTTTCTATCCCTTCAATGATAGTATGAATCAACAAGATGTGTATTTCTTGAATTCTATCTGAGGTTGAGGCAGGCACTATAAAGGCATAGTCTACCAAATCTTTTAATGCTCCACCATCCTTACCGAGTAGCCCTATAATCAACATATCTTTTTGTTTAGCTGCTTCTACTGCTTTTATGATGTTTGGGGAGTTTCCGCTTGTTGATATTGCAATCAGATAATCATCTTTTTTCCCGAGGGCTTCAATACCTCTTGAAAAGATTTTATCAAATCCAAAATCATTTGCTACACAAGTGATATAAGAAGGGTCTGTTAGAGCTATGGCTCCTAATGCTTCTCTATCTTTTCTAAAACGGCCGGTCAATTCTTCTGCATAATGCATAGCATCACAAGCAGAACCACCATTTCCACATGTTATACCTTTATTTCCATTGGTATGCTTATCCACTAACAAAAAAATCACTTCTTCAAGTTTTTGAAGATTTTTTTCATCATTCATAAAATCTTTTTTTAGTCTGTTTGATTCTTGAAAATTGTTTTTAATAAATTCCATAAATAAATCCTTTAAAATTGAAATAATTAATTTTTCAAATCTCACTTATCATTTCTATAAAACTCTCTATTCGTAGTTTTGTTCTTGCATCTAGTTTGTTAGGTTGGTCTCCTTCAATCTGCAAGATAGGTAAGTCAAGATGTTTTTTTAGAGTAATTACATCTAGTTGTCTATGACAAAATGATTGTGTATAACACAATAAACCTTTCAATTCTCTATCTATAATAGCTTTTTTTATATCTTCAATTCTCTCAAAAATAGAATATGGATATGTAAATCGTCTATATTGTTCTACAATGTCTTCTGCTAAATAAAACATGCTAAATTGTCTTTGAACCTCATTAAACACAACTCTTGCACCGCAATCTTCGATAAAAGAGTAAAGATCATCCAGAATTGGTGGAACTCCTACATATCCAAGTCTGATTCTTTTTTGAAAAGGCTTTCTTATTTTTGCTTTTTCTAGAAAAATGTCTAAATCTGATGAAAATTCTTCATAATCACTGTTAAAATCTGAAGATGAGACCAACCATTTATGATTTTCATAAGAAGTTATTTGATTGGTTTTCCATGTCATTTCATCTAATAATATTAATTTTTTTCTTATCTGGTCAAGTTTTTGTTTCATTTTTTGAGTTTCACTGCGAGAAATATTAAAATAGGCTTCCAATTTAGTTATTTCAGTATTTAGAAAATCTCTATCTCTATCAAAAGGATATGAAAAAGAGATTATATTCTTACCCTCATCTTTTAATATATCCATTAAAGAATGTGTATTTGAACAATCCCCTTGCACAATACCAATGATTGTTTGTAATGTCGGCATCTCGATATTAACTGTAGAATCATATGATTTTATTAACTTTGAATTTATTTGAGTTTTTTGTGATGTGGAATTTCCTCTATTAGATTTCTCATTAATAACTGCATACATACCTTTAATCCATGCACATATATTTCTTGGAAAACTAGCCAATTCTGCTTTTCGAACCAATATTGATGGATAGGTTTGAATAAATATATTGTTCAAATCTATTGGTCTACAACCAGCAGCAAAAACAATTTCTACTGGAAATGATGTTGTAAAACCAATATTATCATTGCTATTTGCGATACTTGAAGTTGATAAAACTTTGCCCATAATTTATTTTTTTCTGAAGATATATATTCTCTGCTTTAAACAAACCCTAACAAGTGCATCGCTTTCTTCCACAAGTGCTTATTCTTCTATCAGACAAATCTTCTGAATGGATTGCGCTCATAGTTTCAAAATCTTCTGATATTGAAGATTCAATTTCTTTACTTTGATTGGGCATATCAAAGATCAATGAACCACTTAATATTGATAAAAAAAGTAGCGATAATACCAAAAATAAAAAAACTTTGCTTTTCATAGCAGCCTCCGAATTTGAAATTTATACCATTTTTTTTATCTTACCTTAAAAGTCAAGACATTTTTTACAATCAATTATTATAGCTTAATTTAGTTACTAAACTCTAATTATATTTTAAAATAAATATTTATAGAATATTTAAAATATCTCCGAAATAATCCTGATTAAAACTGACAACATCGTTAGGATATGTTATTTTTGTTAGATATAGACCGTTAGGAGGAGCAGTAAAATAATTTTTTTGCTCATGTTTTCTCATTTTCAACCATTCATGAATAACATCTGGCTTCAATGATTTGTGTGATACAGATACTAGAGCGCCTACAATTCTTCTGATCATATTGTGGAAAAATCTATTTGCGGTTATTTCAATTATTAAATCATTGTTTTTTAAATAGGTAGATGAGCATGAGATAGTCATTTCATAAACATTTGCAATATAGTTTGTTATATCTGGATTTGGTTTTGAAAAGGAGGTAAAATCATTTTTCCCTAAAAAAAATGGAATACATGCTTTCATAGCTTCAATGTCGAGATTATATCTATGAAATGATGTTTTATATTGGCAATTAAATGGTGTTCTATGGAATGTAATGACATATTTATATGTTCTTGCCAAAGCATCATATCTTGAATGAAAATCAGGATCAACCTCAACAATATCTAAAACTTGTATTGAATGCTTTATAAATGATTTTAATGCTATTCTGAGTTGTTCAGTAGTCATTTTGACTGGAAAATCAAAATGTGCCACTTGACCTAAAGCGTGAACACCTGTGTCTGTCCTGCCTGCACCTATAACTTTAATCTCTGTTTTTGCAATAAATGACAATGCTTTTTCAAGGCATTCTTGAACAGTAGGGCTTTGTTTTTGAACTTGCCAACCAAAATATTTACTACCATCGTAGGCTATAAGCATTGCTAGTCTTTTCATTTTGCCACCTATAAAAATAATAATCCAGTATAAATACAAATAATGCTAATAATAAATAAATTTTTTTGAAAGAAATAAAGATAACACCCTATTAAACCTTTATTTTTCTCATATTTAAAATTATCATCTGTTGTATCTTGTTCATTGATAGGTAAAAATAATTCTTTTTTTATGTTATCAAAATTGTCAAAAATTGATTTTATTACCTTCATATTTTTTTCAAGAAAATTAGAAAGAACTTGTTTTTTGTGAATCACTATTTCAATTTCAGCTTTTTTGTAGCTTTCAATGATATGTTTAAATATTTGAAAAACAAAGATGAAATAATAATAGATATTTTGAAAAAATTTATATTTTAATAAAAACCTAATTTTTTTAAGTATATACTTTTGAGAAAATGATTTAAGTATAAAAGCAGATAATTGCAGCAATAATAAAAATCTCAGTAAAAATTTTGCTTGTTCATCAAAATTTATATCGAAAAGTAGAGAGCATAAAAGATAAATAATCCACAAAAAAGATAGTTTTAGAATGGTTCTGAAAAATGTATTTAAGACAATTGGAACTCTGATGAATATAACTATGTTTAGCAATACAGCAACAATTAGAATAATTAAACTACTTTTTATTACAACTCCAAAACACATAAGTATAAAGCATATTTTTAAAAAAAAATTTTGTCTTTGAAACGGATTTTCAGACATGAAATAAAACTGTATTCAGTAGATTTATAGCGATGTTAAACTTATAATTAATAAAGAATTACATTGTCAAATAATGTCGAATCATTCGGGACTAACAACGGTTAAGTCATCAAGTCTTGGTATGATAAAAATTTGATTTGGATAGATGAAATGTGGATCTAATATTAGGTCGCGATTTGCATTAAATATATCTTCCCAAAGAAGAGGGTTGCCAAAAACTTCGGGTTGTGAAGCAATTCGCCATAAAGAATCTCCTTGATGGACTGTCCATTGATTTACAAGTTCATATTTTATGTTTACAGGATGATCTTGGCTAATCTCTGTCGGAATATTATTACTTTGAGTTATGATTGGAGTTGGAGCCGTAATCTCTGTTTCAATAACTTCAGAGAGAGTTTCTTCGATTTCATTAATATCGGGTGTTGTTTGTGTCACTAAAGGAGTTGTAACAATCTCTCGTTGTTCTTCTAAATCTATGTCGTTTTCATTAATGATTTCCTCTGGTTCTTCATTTGATATGACAAGAGGATTAAGAATAGGAGATAAGATAGAGACATTGTTGTGCATGGGATCATCATCGATATTTACTATATCTACTTCTGTGGGTGTAAAAGTGGGAATGATAAAAGGAAGAGACACAATAGCAGGAGGGATAAATCCTACTTCATCAAATTCTAAATTTTCAAGTGGTCTTTCAATAGGACCAGCAGTTATTAGACTAAAATCATCAATATCTCCCATACTTTCAGCCATCAATAAATCATATTCGACAATGGAGGGTAATCTATCATATGCAATAAATGTCGTTCCATCATAAAAATTGTTCACAAAATTAGCAAAATCGCTTTGAGGTGCGTTTTCTAATAATGCGTCTATATATATTTGTGCTGTCATAAAGTCTCTTCTATCAACAAAATGAATAAAACCCAGCGTAAAAAGAACTTTATCTTGTAAATCAGACATTTCTGTATTAACTAAAGATTCTAAAATATTTATGATATAGTTCAAATTTGCCCTATATATTTCTGGCCCCTGCAAATAATAACTCATAGCGTATTCAAATCGATTCAATTGATATTTTTCCAGTCGTGTGAGGTATGTAACAGGTTCATCATTAATAAATTCTCGTGCCGCTTCAGTATATCTACTTTCTGCAAAATCAAAATTTAAAGTATATAATAAATGTTGAAAATCTTTGATTCCTTCAAAAAATTGTTTTTTGACTACAATACGCATAAAATATGATTGTGGAATGAACAGAGTATCATACATATTTAAATCGTTTTCGTATAGAGCAATAGAATCCTTGATATTATCAATATCTATGTCGCTTTTTATCTCTGCTATCTCCTCAAAAAATTCCCTATCTACTTGTATAGAATCTGCTTCAGCAAACAATGATTCAATATTGTGATTTATTGATGTAAAATTGTCTAACTCATATTCAGTTATAACTGTTCTTAAAGAATCAAGTAACATCTCAATATTTATTTTTTGAGTTGGAATGAGGCTGTAAATGTAAAGGGCGGAGTCTGGTAAAGCTAATTCATACAGATAAAATTCTGCGAGTTTGAATTGCTCAGCAATCAATTGCTCTGCTGTCCAGGTAGTGGATTGCCTATGATATTGCAATATTTGGCTTGCTACTGCACTTCTTGTGACAGCTCTATCTGAAAATTCTGATCTTTGCGATTCTCTGCGAACTCGATTGAAATTCTCAATAGCATTTTCATAATCATGGAGTTTTCTAAACTGTATTTCGGCTATATAATAAATTGCTTCTGCTGCTATATCCGTTCGTTGATTGTTTGTTGTGACCAATTCGAGCATATCAATTGCATCTGCGGGATTACCTATCTCTGCTATGATACGAGCGTGTAAAATGCTCTGTTCTGCAAGTTTTGCTAATCTAAATTCCCTTCTTTGTAGATTTCTTATAGTGTTAAATGCTGACTCAAAATCATTTAGATAAAAATAACTGTATGCAATATAATACATTGCGTCATATTGAATGCTTCGAGGTAGTTTTTTGGTGGTTATTTCGTAAAATATTTCTAAGGATTGAGGGAAATTGTCATTATCAAAATATGTTTTTCCAAGCAATATATAGGCTTCAGCAAATTGTGGACTGCGGGGAAATCTTTCTATTAGCATCATTAGGAATTGCTGAGCTTCAATAAAATTTTTTTCCATGATGTATAAATCTGATATCAAAACTAAAGCCTTGGGATGGTCTGCTTGATAATCGTTATTTGCAATGAAACTTCTTAGGATACTAAAAGCTTCATCTTTTTGATTTAAATCGTAATGGATTTTTGCAGTATAAAGAATGGCATCTCTCACAAAGGGACTATCGGGATAAAATTGAATCAAATCGTTGAAAGAATCCAGAGCTTGAATCAGATTTTGACCACGATAGTATAAAGCTTTCGCCATCAAAAACAAAGCATCGTCAACCCAACGAGAATTTTTAAAATCCGTGAGTATGACACCGCATTTGCGTAAAACCCTATTGTAGTCCTCAATCGCCTGCGAAGTAGGTCTTCCCTGAGGGTTCAAAGGTCTACTCTGTGCTGATTCAAAATACTGTTTAGCATTGTAAAAAGTGTTGTAATAAGCACATGAGGAAAAAAGCATGGTCACTAGGACCATGCTTATAAAGGAAAAAAAATGAAAAAAAAATTTCATAATCTATAAAACTCAAGTTTTAAGAATTGTTACAAAAAAAGTTGTAATTTTTATTAATTAGAACAAAAAAATAAATTTTCTCCATTATCCATTACCTCACCACCACCATCCTATTTGTACCAATCACCTCTCCATCTATTACAGCTCTATAAAAATAAACTCCAGAGCTAACCTGTCGTCTATTTTCATCGCATAAATCCCAGATGACACTATAATTCCTCGTCGGTATCAAATTCAAGTTTTCCTGTGCAAGTCCAGCTATGACAGCAAGATCATAAAAACTCATCCCTGTCCGCATTGTCCTTATCTTTTGACCCCGTATATTATAGATTTCTATGATAGGATCAATCCCCCCTCTCATCGTTGTTGCGAGGCTACCCCCATCGTCATTGCGAGGTTTCCCACTTGAATTTTCCTCCCGAAGCAATCTATCTGAAGCAATCTCAGAGCTGGGGTGGGTAAAAGATGATACAATAGGCAAATCAAAAGATATCAAGACATTCGGATTTATTGACATATTCACGGGATTAGGATAATTTTGAAGATTGTGTCCCGCAAAAGGCAATATAGTTTCATCATTCACAGATACGGGTCCTACCACTATGAAATCAGGTTTGGTGATAGTATATTTACTACCCTCGTTTGCCCCTCCCGTCGTCATTGTAAGGCTACCCCCATCGTCATTGCGAGGTTTCCCGCTTGAATTTTCTCCCTGAAGCAATCTACCTGAAGCAATCTCGGATATGGGGGGGGAAGGGTTAGAATCAAATATCGACCCCACTGTTATCGTCAGCGTCACAGAATAAGTCCCCTCCTCTGTATAG
>Ga0099364_10003996_pt1 | contig 22477 bp, 16 predicted proteins | sample TergutTh196P3_FD_73070 | JGI IMG/M metagenome (GOLD analysis project Ga0099364, IMG submission 73070) | Microcerotermes parvus P3 segment gut microbial communities from Pointe-Noire, Republic of the Congo - Th196 P3 | ecosystem: Host-associated > Arthropoda: Insects > Digestive system > Gut ...
TTCTAAATTTTCTTCTAAATTTTCTAACATTTTTTTTTACAAATTTGATAATAATGCGAATCAAGGGTTGAAATAAGCCATTTTTTTTTGAACACCCATTAACTCCGAATGAGTTGAATGTTGATAACCCCGAGTAAGCGTAGCGCAACTCGGGGATACGGAATGTGTACCATCTCTGGAACTCCGTAGGAGTTCAACCGCTAATGGTTATACCTGTGTTCACTTTGAATTTTTCAATTTTTGTTCGAGTTCGGCAATTTTTGCGTTGGCTTTTTGCAGGGCGTTTCTTTCTGCTGCAAGAGCATATTCCTTTTGCGTAAGGGTTACAAAAGCATTGTCTCTTTGAGCGCTTACTTCTGAAATAATATTCCGCAATCCTCTGATTTCGTTTCTTACTAAGTTCATATTATTTAGGTCTTTAAGGTAATTATCAACTTCTTGTTTTGTCATTCTTGCAATTTTTGCAGTTTCGAAGAGTTGTCTGAACACTTCGTCGTTTCGAAGTTCTTCCGGCAAATCGTTCAACTCGTGCAGGCGCTTGATGATAAAAATCCATTGTTCAAAAAACGTTTTCAATTCGCAAAATTCTTTTGTAAACTTTTCCAACTCGATGAACACTAAAGTCAGTTTGTCGTAGAACAACTCGTTTGTATCGCAGTCAATCAACTGCACGCGCGAAACATATTTATTTTCGGGAGCCTTTTTTATTTCTACGGATATCGGCATTAACGCTTCTTCAAAGCAGAAATCAAGAATGTTTACCGAGTATATTTTCGGCAACTTATAGTTCCAATCCTTACCTTTTTCGCTTAAAGCGTTTATAAGCCTCGAAACATAAGTCAGCACCCTATCCTTGAAATACACCTGGGGAGCGCTTTGAATTTCAACAATGATATGCTCTTCTTTTCCGGTGACACAATACAAGTCGTATACAGCTTTCCGGTCATACTGCGAAACCCCGAGCTGTTCGGGGTTGCCGTAGCGCAGGTCTTTTATTCCACCGTCAATGTCCAACACAGTGTTAAGAAATTTAATCATCACTTCCTTAACACCAAAAATCCGCTTGAACCCGAAATCGGTCAACAGGTTGACATACACGCCCAAATCGTTGGCGGTTAATGTTTTGTTGCGTTTTTTTGACGTTTCTTTCTTTGCCATGTTTCACATTCTTTTTGAACGTCGCAAAGTTACAAATTTGTTTTTATAATATTGATTTTTTTTTGACGAGCAGTGAAAATTTTTGTTGGTTGTAATGCGGGTGGTGTCATAATATAATTGCTATATAATTAAAGGTTTTTTATATGCCCGTTCGAAGTTCCAATTTTTCTCAATCAATCCAGCAACTAAAGCAGGAGTTCTTGGAGTGCGCGTCTTGTCAGGATTTTTACTCAAAGTACCATGCTCCCTAATGCAATTGTGAAATAAAATCATAATCGCCAGTCGTGCCTTGAAATGAAGTTTTTCTTTAGCAAAAGTCTGAGATTGCCTCCTAAGATGGCTATCATTTTGTCTGGCTGTTCCATTAAAACGTTCTATGTAAGAAGTGTTTATTTTTTTCCCGGGACCTTTGGCTATTTTTTCTTCTATACGTTCCTCATTACCAAATACAATACGTCTTTCAACTTTAATAACTTTCCCATTTTCTCTGGTTTTATGCACTGTGGCATAGTCCAGTTCGGGATTTATCACTTTTTGCGGGTTTTGGGGACGTCCTCGCCTGCCAGTTTTTTCTACCGGCACTTCCGTTGAATATATTTCACCAAGAATGGTCTTATAATGAGGCAATTCATCACTGGTAAACAAAGGAATATTATCTACCCTTGTTGATAATTCACCAAGAAACTCCCTGCAACTTTCCAATGTCCTATCTCCAACAAAATGACAAACAAGCAGACGTGTTTCACTATCCATTGCTGCCCATACCCATTGTTGCCCATATTCGGCTCGGAGTTCTTCTTCAGTTAAGGCTTTTTTTTCTCACAAAAGACCATAACTCATCCAACTGACACTCATTTAAATGGAGTGAACGCAGAAGGTTGGAAAGTATTATTTGGGCATGATTTCCCGCTTTTAAAACAATCTGGTTTACACGGTCTTTACTCAAGCCCTCTATTCTGGCTATTGACCTGACACCGTTTCCTTCTGAAGTACTGACGATGATTTTCCTGATAGTGTTTTCACCGTAGTGACAACCGGCAAAGATGGTGCCGTGAGTTTCAGAAAAACGTGTGCTACAAACCTTGCATTTGAGCATCTGTTTTGTTTCACCGGAATACTTACGTTTGTAAGTTCCAGCCTTTACAAGATTACCTTCATCGCGTATACCGTAGTGTTTACACTTATCATTAGGGCAAAAATATTCTTTAATTTCAAGCATAACTATATTAATTTAAAATCGGCGGCAAAGGTAATACAAAAATATCAATTATAAAAGGACACCATCAAAACTTTTTGCATATTTATATAAACAATTAAAGATTGATAAAGAAATTTGTTTTTAAAAATTGACACCTGAGATTTAGAAGTGCAAAGATGAGAATTATTTTTTACAAAATTAAAATAATTTTTAAATTTTTAAAAATATGTTTGATGATATTTAAATTTTTGACTAATTTTGCGGCAAATTAATTTTTAAGAAAAAATTTATGATAGAAAAAATTGGTAAAATATCTCTCATTTTCGGAACTTTTTTGAGTATTTTTTGCGTGATACTCGGGTTAATATCCCAGTTGTCCAACTGGTTTTCGAACCTGTTTGGAAGCGAATTTGCTTATTATCCATTTTTTGCGCTCATGCCATTAATGGCTATGCTTTTATCGCATCTTACTGCATGGCTAATTTGTTTTTTAAAAGCAAGGAAAAACAGTCAACCACACCAAAAAATGCCTAACTCAATCGGCGTCTTGTTTAAGACATATTTTTATTTATGGGCGTCTGTTACCGTCGTAATAGCGGCGAGCGGTTTTATTTTTTTATCCTTTGACGTGTACAATTTGCTGTACATATTTAGTATTGACTTGTTATTGTTGAGCCTTGCATGGTTTAGCGTTGTAATTGTCAGCGCTATGGTTTGGACAGCAGTGGGCGCGTGGAAAACCGGCAAATTTATTGGCGTGATAGTAGCTTTTCTTGCGTTTCTTTTATTTGCGAGTGCAAGTATAACGGTGGGCGTGTTTTATGGTTTAAACGCGCCAACTTACAGGTATTATCCAAGAAATTATACAACTCACACGCCAGAAACTCATGAATCCGCTATTCGCGAAGTGCAACGCGAAACCCAACAATTCCAACATGTCGTTTCTAACGATTTGAACGTTTCTGACGAAGAAATCTACGATGAATCAGAATCTGATTTTGAAAGAGCGGCGCGTTTTATGAAGTTTAAGTTTGAACTCGAAACCGAACAAAAAGCCATTGACCTCATACGACATTGGGGCTACTGGTGGGCTACATGGAAAGAATCAGACTTTGGCAATTCTAACAGCAGCAAAGAGTTTTTTCGTGGAACGGAAGATTTTCACCGGTCTAAAGCAGATTTTTATTTTCTTGTGAGCGCTGGCATGAAAAATAACTATATTTTGGCGCATTTTGTCGATAACCACGCCGAACTAATTAATCCGCGTGGAGGTATTTTGAGCAGAAATTCATTTGTACGTTCCGGAGCAAGCGACTGTTTGAAAATATTGCTGTGGGCGTATTATGATATATATTCAAAAGAGGATAGCGAAATAATATTGAGGGAAATATACAACTATATGACCCGTACCCCCGAAGGCGAGTATCATTATGACGTCCCGTCCGCTCATTATGAAGGATTGCGTCATTACATGTCTGACAATGTGGTTAACGACATAAATAGAATTTGCATACGTAATACTCACGATGTAGATTGGGCTACGGCAAGCATGGCAGTATGGGCGTACTCTTTTTGGGCGCGCCGTCACAATGACAAAATAGATAATACGGTTTACAGAGTGTTAAAAATAGTTGAACGAATGTATTGAGGATTTAAGGCAAAATCAATAAAGAAAAAATATAAACAGAGTAATACTTGTAAATTACTCGCTCTTGATCGATTTCACAGGGTCGTCATTCGCCACCTTCCAGTTCTGAAACGTTACCGTACAAACCGTTATCAGCGCTACAGCGGCAAATGCCAGCAAATATACCCACCAGTGCATCGGCGTTTTGTAGGCAAAGTTTTCTAACCAGCGCGTAACGGTATACCACGCAAGCGGAGCCGCTATTACGAAGCAAACCGCCAATATCTTGAAATAAGCCTTGTTGAACATCACGATGATGCTTAAAGTGGTGGCTCCATGCACTTTGCGCACGCCAATTTCTTTGCGCCGATATTCGCTGTCGAACACCACCAAACCAAACACGCCAACAATAGAAATAAATATTGCTAACATGCTAAATAGCGTGATTAGCGCGCTCAGCCTTGTTTCCTTTTCATAAAGGCGTTTTATGACTTCATCGAAATATAGTATTTCCAACGCATAATTTGGTTCATAATCAACGAGTATATTATCAATGTGTGATATTGCCGCGTTTACATTAGCGCTCTCGTGCAGTTTTACGTAGGTGTAATTTCCTTGCCCCCATCTACCTCGCGTACCCATCACATAAAATCCGGTGGGCTCTACCGACATGCGAAACGATGCAATTTTTATGTCGGGCATAAAACCGATAATTTCGCCTCTGGGCCAGCCGTCAAAGCTCGTGTTTAGTTCCATTCCGAATTGATGTTTTGCTGTTTCGTTAAAAATCCATGCTCCATTTTCCGATTCTTCGTCCTCGAGAGAAAAACTGCGCCCTTCGGAAATTTCAATGCCCATCACTTCAAAAAAACTGTAGTGAACGGGCAACACCTGAAACGTTAGTTGTTCGCCCCTGTAGTTGCCGCCCCACAATATATACCCATCGGCGCTCGACAAAAGATTTGTGCTAAACGTAATATCTTCAACTCCCGAATGTGCTTTTATTCGCTCGGCAAAAATATCGCGATGGTCGGCTATTCTTCTGGTATCAATAGTTATAATACCATCCTTATTGAAACCCAAATGAGAGTTCTGCATGAAATGATTTTGCAGATACATGAACAATGCTCCTACAATCAGCGCAAAAGAAGCTATAAACTGAACTGCTATCAGCGCGTTTCGCAACATTCTGCCTTTGGGTGTCAGTCCGAAGCTGCCCTTCAATACCAGCGCCGGCTCAAAGGAGGTCATGTAGCGCGCCGGATATGCGCCGGCAAGAAAACCGACAAGCAGCGTCACTAATGAAGCGCCTCCAAAAATCAACGGATGAGACGCAAACGACAAGTCAGAATCTATCAGACCCGCTAATGGCGTGGCTTTAAACAATAATATCAGCAACAGCGCAACAAAATATGACAACAAGCTGAAGAAAACCGCTTCAAAAACTATTGCCGCGCGTATTGTGCTTTGCAAGGCTCCCATAACGCGCTGCGTGTTGATGTTTTTGATGCGCATGGGAGTAAGAGCCATGCTGAAGTTGGTGAAGTTGATGCCCGCAATCACGACTATAACTATAGCAATGGCAAACAAAATCATCAATGTTTGACGGCTTACCTTTGGCGCAAAATCGTATTGCATGTTTTGTGTAAAGTGGATGTCGCTCAATGCAGTAAGTCTAAAATCAATTTCCCATTCTTCAACGCTGAAATCCTGCCCGAAGGCTCTTGCAAAATCAAACGTATTAGTAAAATTGTCTAAAATCAAAGGGGCGTTTGACGGGTCGTTGACGCGAATAAAAATAACGTATTGAAAGTTGCCCCAGTTATTTCTATTTTCATCGGGATGCAAAATGGTAAATATCTTGTTTTCGATAATGGTATTCGATGGTAAATCTCTATATACCGCCAGCACTGTTAGATTTGTTCCGTTGTCTAAAATAATCTGTTTTCCTGCTGCCGGTTGATTTCCAAACAATTTTCGCGCCATGCTCTGCGGGATGATAATATGTTCTGTTCCAACGTGTCCACCTGTAGAGCCTTCAACAAAATCAAAGGTGAATACGTCGAAAAACTCCGGAGCTACAGTCACTACTTTTTCTTTGTAATAGCGTCTTGCGCCGCCATCTGTTTCGACATGGAAAAACGCATGTCTATCGCTGTCGCCAAACGAAGCATGATTAGTAATAGCGTTTGCAACGATATGAGGCGACGATTCGAAAAAAGCATCGGCAAACGGGCGCGGAAACATAGGAATGAACGTTGGCGTAAGTTGCGGAACATAAACCTCTAACCTGAAAATTTTGTCATGGTCTTTGTGACACTTGTCAAAACCGTAATGATAGTCTAACTGTATCATAATGACCATAAAAGCTGCAAAAGCAACCGACAGTCCTAAAACGTTTAGGGTAGCCGCTAACTTGAAGCGACGAATAACAGATACTAAATTTCTAATGATGGGTCTCATATTATTGATAATTACTAATAACTAAATGATTATTAACTCTGAAAACTGAAAACTACATTCTATACTCCGTTATTTGCCGTTTTTCATCGTCTATCGCCATCCCTACTGAAATAGCGTTTGGAAACGGCGCGGCATAATTCTTTTCTACTATTTGTCGCAATGCTTCTTCTGCTCTTTTTTCGGGCGTGTGTCCCTTGTCTTTGTAGGCTACTTTGAGTTCTACGACATACGTTTTGCCGCCGTAGAAAATCACTATATCCGAGCGCCCCAGATTGCCGTGCAGTTCGGCAATCGTTTTAATGCCGCAACCATGCAAAAACGCAAGAAGATTAGAGCGATAAATCCATTCCTGAAACTGAAAATCAGGGACATGTTTTTTGATTTTTTTAGCCATCATATTTGCCGTTTTAGCGTAATCGTCAAAGGGAATAGCAGCCAAAAGTCTGTTGAACGCGTCAATTACGCTCTGAACGTCGGTTTCCCTCAATCCGTCTAAAAGCTCCTCCCTGCTTTTGTTGAAACTGTCATCGTTGTCTCTCAATATATTTTCTACAACCAATGCCGACATCGAATTAAGCACTTCAGTATTAGGATAATCCAACAAAAAGCTATCATCTTTTTTTCCTCTCAAAGTAAGATATCCGGTTTGATACAAAAAACCTTCGGGCGGAGTTGTGTCAACATCGCCCGGGCTACGTGCAAAATCTGCCGGAATAGCAAAATTACGAAACTCCGCAACGGTCAAATGTCTATTTTTCATGAAATCGCCTATCACTTGCGAACGCCCTGACTCAATCCAATAATTGGCAAAATATTTTTCAGTAAAAAATGCCAACGTAGAATATGGATTATAGAGCCGCAACGATAGTTTGCGGTCAAAACAAAATCCGTTGTAATAATATCTCATGCGCTCAATCAACTCTTGAGTAGAAATTTCTAATTCAATTGCCGTATCTTCAAGGTATTCAGGAAAATATTTAACTATTTCTTCTTCCGTATATCCGCACATTCCGGCATATTCCGGCATCAAAGAAATGTCTGTAGTGTTGTTGAGCTTAGAAAAGACGCCAAATCGTGCAAACTTGGAAATACCGGTAATAAAAACAAAACGGATATACTCGTCGTTTGCTTTTATTTGCGAGTAACAGCTTCGCAAAACATCGCGAGCCTCATGCGCCTTTTTAGTGTCGTTGACAAATTCGGTATAAGGAGCATCGTACTCATCAAGCAGTATAACAACTTTTTGATTGTGTTTTTTAGAAGTTTTTACAATTATATTTCTGTACATATCGCTTGCCGGCATCTCCTTTGATATTTCAACTTCCAGATTATCAGCCGTTTCGAGTAATACCTGACTGAGCGAATGTTTTATACCTTCAATGCCATCGCTTAAATTTACTTTGCTCATATCCAGCGAAATAACAGGGCTTGGCTTAAACGTCGGTCTGTTTAAAAACTCTTCGGCATAAAGCCCTTTAAAAAGTTCCCTACGCCCTAAAAACAACGCCTCAAGGGTAGAAACAGTCAGCGACTTGCCAAAGCGACGCGGACGCGAAAGAAAAATAACCTTCCCCATGTCAATCATCTTGACAATATACTGCGTCTTGTCTACATATACGTGTCCTTCGGTTCGAAGCTCCTCGAAGGTCGATATTCCGGTGGGCAATTTTAATCTGTTCATTTTTTTTATTTTTGATTGCGCCGCAAAAATACAAAAAAATATTTGAACTGCAAAAACGACACTATTGTAATGTTAATGCAAAAACGACGTATCAGCGTGTCATTACGGACTTGACACCATAGCCATCGAGCTAAGAGCGTAATGTGCATTTAATCAAAGCATTATGTATTATATGCAAATCCGAAGGACTTTTACGTGGATACCTTGAGTAAGCGAAGCGCAACTCGGGAGATATGAACTACGAATCGTTTAATTTTCAGAAACAAGCCATTTACGACAGCTTCATGCTATGTTTTTTCACAAAATACTTTACCGGAAAAAAAATAGTTATAAAACTGACTCCGGCAACGGCAGCTAAAATCAAGAAAAAATCATTTAATTGCAGCGCTACAGGATATGCATCAATAATGTATGTTCCCGCTGCCGTTACTTTAAAAAACCCGATTTTCATTTGTAGCCAGCACAATAACGCTCCTAAAGTTAGTCCGGTAAGCGCACCCGAAATAACTATCATCCATCCTTGCAACATAAAAATGTTGTTAAGCGTACTTTTGTCGGCTCCCATACTTTGCAGAATAAACATATCGTTCTTTTTTTCAATCATTAGCATCGAAATAGCTCCAACCACATTGAAGGAGGCAATGAGCAGTACGAACGTAAGAATCATAAAAGCCATAAATTTTTCTGATTTTAGCACCTTATATGCAAACTCTTTTTGCTGATAAGTATTCTTAACTTCAAATGCATCGCCAAAAATTTCTGATACTCTACGCTGTACTCTTTTTTCATTTGCTCCTTCACGTATTTTAATTTCAATTGACGAGGTTATTTCATCGTTTTCGAGTAAATCGCGGGCAAATTCTATAGGCGTTATAATGTATTGGGAATCAATTTCCTCGTCTATGGCAAATATTCCGGAAGGAAAAATATGCCTGTTATTTAAAGCAGCTTCAGGATTAAAAGATACGGTAGGGGTATTGCGCACAGTCCAAAAATTAAGCGGCGTGAGAAAATGCAATCCAATGCGAAGTTTATGCGACATCGATAAGCCAACAACCGCAAGTGGTCTATCATTTGCCCGGAGTGAAAAATCGCCTTCCAAAATCGTAGTGTCAATACCGGTTACGTACTTGTATTTAGCGTCAACACCTTTAATAACTGCTATTTCTTCCCTGCTGCCATATTGCACAAGCACGTTTTCTTCGAGTGTTTGCGAAAAATACAGTATATCAGGGTCGGCTTCCAATAATTCCAATTTTTTGGGGTCGGGTACAAAATTTTTTCCTATTGCTATCGTGATTTTCAAATCGGGGTCAAATGCGCCATAGAGTTTTTTGGTCAATTCTTCAAATCCATTGAAAACGGACATAATGATAATAAGCGCAAAAGCTCCTACGCCCACGCCAATAACCGAAATACCGGAAATAATATTTACGGCGTTGTGCGATTTTTTGGCGAATAAATAACGCTGTGCTATGAGTAACGGAAATTTCATTCAGTGTTAGATATTCACTTAGCAATTTTAGTTATTATCCTTCGTAAACTACGACCTTTTGCCATCAGACAGGGCATTAAATTCTTCCCAATGGGCGTTAAAAAACGATGTTGAGGGCGTACCTGTGAAGGCTACTACTCTATAAGCTAATTTGAGCACATCGTCTTTAGGCATTACAAACCTTTCGCCTCTTTCGAGCGCGTCAAAAGGCATCGGCGAAAAATTGCCATAATCGCGTGTAAACCACAGATTTCTGTCGAAAGGTGTTCGTCTGTAAGTAGGCGACATTATTGCAACTCCTTCAACTAAACCGTCTTCACGTCCATAACGTTTTCCATAAGCTGCCATCCAGTGAGCCGGTCGGTTATGAGTATTTGCCTGTGTTTGTTGACCTTCGCTGTTGATAAGCGTTCCGCCGCCATCCACAGATATGTCTTTTTCTATACGAACTCCAAAAAGCCCGTGATTAGTACGTTCGCAGATAACTTCTGTTAGCGCTTTCATCTCAAGATAAGCGTCGAGCGTATAGGTGTCGTCGTTGATAATAGTTATCACAAAGCGACGTTTATCTTCGATGATAGGCTCTCCCGAAACCGGTGTCCAAAGACATTCGTTAAATATTTCTGACTGCTTGTCGGTACACTCGCCCAACGATAGTTTTTGCGAAACGATACGGTCTCTGTCCGGATTGTTTTGCCAGTAATTGCCGCCATTTACTCTGTCTAAACCAAAAAATACGCTGCGATGATGAGGCCACGGTTGAGCAGTTTCGGTTGTTAGCGACAATCCTGACCGTAAGGCTCTTAGCGGATAAAAGTACGGATATTTCTGAAAAGCTTCGGCACGATAGCATGTCAAAATCTGATTTTTCCAGCGAACCCAAACTGCCGAAGTGGGCGAATCATAGATGTAGGTGGTCAAATAATCAGAGGCTGCATCGCCAAAAGTCGGTACCGGCTTGGGGTCGTTAGTTGGCTCAATAAAAGTATAGTTCTCAACATGACTGCTTGCAATAGCCTGACCGCCAAGACTTATTGCTCCAACAGACAGTAATGATTTTTTTAAAAAATTTCGACGTTCCATATTATGTTTTTTGTTAACTTTATTAATTTTTTTTTTGCAAAGTTATAAAAAAAAATCAAGATTACAAAAAAAAAATGTAATTTTACGGTTTTAATTTTTTAACTCAGCAAAAAATAATTTAAATGGTATGAAAATTTTTGTGATTTTTTTCGTCTTATTGACTACTATGTGCTGTCAGCAGCAAAAAACTCCCGAAGCGCTTACTTTGTGGTATTACAAGCCTGCAGCCAACTGGAACGAAGCATTGCCCATAGGTAACGGGCGCTTGGGCGCGATGGTGTTTGGCAAAACCGGAGAAGAAATTTTCCAACTCAATGATAACACTATCTACAGCGGCGAACCGGCAAGCGCTTGGAAAGAGTTGGACATAACAACAACCTACGATGAAGTTGTGGAAATGCTTCGTAATGAACAGTATGCAGAAGCAACGGATTTTCTCTTAAAAAACTGGATGGGACGTTTGCATCAAAACTACCAGCCATTAGGCGAGTGGCACATAGACAGTAATGACGAAGGCGATGTGACCGACTACTTGCGCGAGTTAGATATAGCTAACTCAATTATGCGAATCAGCTACAAAAAAAATGGCGTTAGCTACACGCGCGAAATTTTTGCTTCGCATCCCGACGATGCAATCATAGTGAGACTGCGTAGCAACGTCAAAGACGGATTAGATTTAACCACATATTTGTCGTCGGTGCATCCTACCGCTCGTTTCGACGTGTCGCCTGATGGAGTGATTTCTATGAGCGGACAAGCGCCGGGCTACGTTCAACGTCGTACGCTCAATCAATTGGAACAATGGGGTTTTCAAAGCAAGCATCCCGAAATTTTCAATCCGGACGGAAGTCGAAGATTTAACAAACAAGTTCTGTATGGCGACGAAATTGACGGCATGGGAACATTCTTTGAAACACGCGTCAAAGCTATAGCCCCGAAAGCTACAATGACTGTAGATGAAAAAGGTTTGAGGATTTCGGGAACAAACGAAATAATCTTCATTCTGTCGTCTGCGTCAAGCTTCAACGGATTCGATAAAAGTCCTTCGCGCGAAGGTCGCGACGCCGCTCGCATAGCCGAAGAAACCCTTGCAAAAGCCGCCGAACAAAAGTATAGCCAACTGAAAATGCGCCATATTAACGACTACCGAACGCTTTTCGCTCGCGTAAAATTTTCGATGCCGGCTACCGAACAACAAGACACGTTGCCTACCGACCAGCGAATTATTCGATACAGAGATACGCCCGACAATGATTTAGTTACATTGCTTTTCCAATATGGTAGATACCTGATGATTAGCGGCTCGCGTCCGGGCGGACAGCCATTAAATCTGCAAGGCATCTGGAACGACATGGTTATACCCCCGTGGAACAGCGGCTATACCATGAATATCAACACAGAAATGAACTATTGGCCCGCCGAGCTTACTAACCTTTCTGAATGTCATGAGCCATTGTTTCAAATGATAAGAGAAATAGCCATAACCGGAGCAGAAACCGCCCGAAACATGTACGGCAGACGAGGCTGGGTAGGGCATCATAACGTGTCAATATGGCGTGAAACATACCCTAACGACGGACATCCGGTGGCTTCATACTGGCCCATGCTTGGAGCATGGCTTTGCGCACATTTTTGGGAAAGATACCTGTTTACCGGTGATGAAGATTTTTTACGCAACGAAGCTTATCCACTGATGAAAGGCTCAGCAGAGTTCTTTGCTGACTGGTTGATTGACAACGGAGAAGGCTTTTTGGTGACGCCGGTAAGCACATCGCCCGAAAACCATTTTAGAACAACCGACAGCAGAACAGCCTCCGTTAGTATGGGCTGCACAATGGATATGGCGCTTATTCGCGAACTGTTTACAAGAACAATATTCGCATCGCAAAAATTAGGAATAGATACAGAATTGAGACGCGAATTGCAAGAAAAATTAGCGTTATTATTGCCTTACCGCATTGGCGATAAAGGACAATTACAGGAATGGCAACAGGATTTCGTTGAACAAGACCCACGCCACAGACATGTATCACACCTCTACGGGTTGCATCCCGGCAATCAGATAAACATCGACCAAACGCCCGAATTGATGCAAGCCGTTGCACGAACACTCGAACTGCGCGGCGACGAAGCAACAGGATGGTCAATGGGATGGAAAATTAATCTATGGGCGCGACTGCTTGATGGAGACCATGCAAATATAATAGTCAGAAATCTATTTACACCGATAGGTTTTGGAGATGTGCAACACAGAGGAGGTGGTTTGTACCTCAATCTTTTAGACGCGCATCCGCCATTTCAAATTGACGGTAACTTTGGCTTCACTGCAGGAGTAGCAGAAATGTTGCTGCAAAGTCACGCCGGAGTTCTGCATCTGTTGCCGGCATTGCCAACGATATGGACAGAAGGTAAAATTACCGGTCTTCGCGCTCGTGGCGGTTTTGAAATAGACCTCGAATGGAAAGACGGAAAAATGACGAAAACCACAATAACATCTCATCTTGGCGGAAATTGCCGTCTGCGAACATCTACAAAAGTTAAAGTAAACACCCCGACGTCAATAGCAACCGGCGCAAATCCCAACCCGCTGTTCGAAACTATAGACCCGGGAAAACCTCAAAACCTCACAAATGCTGTTCTGAAAACACTGCCCGCCAAAACGTATTACACCGTAGACTTTATGACCGAAAAAGGCAAAAAGTATGTAGTGACGGCATTGTAGATGTAGAAACGCATGAAATTTAAAAAAATATGTAACCTTTTGCAAAATAAAACGTATACACTAATGTAAGCATAAAATTAAATTATTAACAAAAAACAAAAATGTCATGAAAAATCTCATATTTTTATCAATGTTCTTGTTGCTTTCATGCGATGATAACATTGAGGTTGACCCTATCCTTGAAATAGTAGGGGAAACGAGCGTTAGTTTTACCAATGCGCTTGCAAGTTCCACGATTATTGTGGAAACTAATGTAGCGGATTGGACTGTGTCTGTAGCCGAAAGCGGCGAAGGATGGTGTACTGTCCGACGTTTAAATAGCGGAACCGTTCAGCGTTTTGCAATTGATGTTACAAGCAACAGTGAATTTGAAAAACGTGAAACAGAGGTCATAGTAGCCGCTAATAATCTACAGCGCAGACTTAATGTTACACAACTTGGTTTAGAGCCGTCTTTGACTTCGGACCGTATAGAATATACGGTTGCCGCAGCAGGTGGCATTGTAGCAATAAATGTTATTGCCAACGTGCCTTTCGATACATTGTTTCAGGAACCATGGATACGTCCGGTAGAGCCGCAAACAGAAAGCGCTCCTCCTAACTATCTGGTGGTATTTGAAGTTGAGCTTAACGACGACGCCCAGCAGCGAACGGCAGAAATAACATTTTCATATCCAGACAAAGAACTGTCTCGCACTGTGAGAATTGTTCAAGCCGGACGAAGTACTGATTTTATTCCCGGAGACCCTAACGAGTTTGGAGAAGATACAAAAATTTCTGTAATAAGCAGTCAAGCGTCTAATTCTCAAGCAAGCGAACCTATTGGCAGGTCTCACGATGGCGATATGACTACCTTGTATCATTCAAACTGGAACAATACCGTATTTCCGGTAACGCTCACATGGAATTTTAGCTCTAATGCAGATGCGTTGGATTATCTAATTTACTATCCTCGCACAGATGGAGTTAATGGCAGGATTCACGAAGTAGAAATATTTGTATCAACTGCTGAGGTAACTGCTTTTCAAAGCATCGGAACGTTTAATTTTCACGGGTCGGGCTCTCCGTCTACAGTCTCGTTTCCCGGCGGCGTTGTAAGGCCTCGGGCAGTTAGATTTATTGTTCGCTCGGGCGAAGGGGGTTTTGTAAGCGTGGCAGAAATAGAGTTTTATAAACGAAATCAAACCAATACAATAGACCGAACTATTTTTGCAGATGATATTGCGAGTAAACTACAGCCCGGCGTTACACGAGAGATGATTGAGGATATGCAAAACGTGTTTATGAGCAACATAGCGCTAACTCTCTACAGAGACGAGTATCCTTCCGAGTTTCGCGTTCAATCTTATAAACCTTATCCACATCCGGGTATTCGCGCCGCTGCTGATATAACTTGGCCCTACAGCCTTTTGGATAATCCTACAGGGATTGCCTTACAAGCCGGTACAGAATGTATAGTATTTGTTGGCGAAACTCAAGGACAAAGTATTTCGTTGCGGGTTATGGACTACAGCACAATGAACAGAGAATGGACAGGAAGCACGTTTCCGCTGTCTGAGGGTATTAACAAGTTGAAAATTGACCGTTCGGGATTAGCATACGTTATCTACCACACGGCTGACCCGCAGGCTAAGCCTATTGATATACACATTGCTTCTGGTCAGGTAAATGGCTATTTTGATATGTCAAAACATTCGCGAAATGATTGGAATAGACTGTTAAACGCTGCACCACATAGACATTTTGACGCCGTAGGCTTAAAATCACATTTGGTTTTCCCTACTGCCGATTTTAGACAGCGTACGCCAGACGGAACAAGACTTCTCGAAGTATACGATTCAATTGTGTGGTTGCAACAGCGATTTATGGGACTATACAAGTATGACCGTGTTCCCGGAAACCGCATGTTTTTCCACGTGACGCATAATAATGATGAACCGGGAATTGCGTATGCCACGCCAAACCGAACGTGTTACAAAATGGGGATGGTACCAGAAATACTAACTGCCTCAATATTGAGAACTACAGGTCTGTGGGGTCCGGCGCACGAGGTAGGACACATGCACCAAACACGCCCTAACATGACGTTCCGATGGGCTGGACAAGGCGAAGTATCAGTAAACGTGTTCTCCCTGTATGTACAGTGGCACATGGGCAACGTATCACGCTTGCAAGCTCAAACTCCAATTAACACCTACGAGACCGCATTTGTTCAAATTATTGGACAACGGCAGCTTCATATGCCCCATACTGACCTTTTCCGCTTGTTAGTTCCATTTTGGCAATTAGAACTGTATATGTCAAGAGTAAGGGGTTATACCGATTTTTACGCCGACCTTTACGAAAAATTTCGTACTACTCCTAATCCGGCAAACGACGGAGCAGCTCAAGTTAATTTTGTTAAGTTATGTTCTGAGGTTGCTCAATTAGATATGACCGAGTTTTTCGATGCGTGGGGAATGTTGACGCCTATGAACGCAGTAGCAGTGGGGACAACCACTGTAAACCTGACTCAAGCGCAGATTAATACTGTGAAAAATGATATTAGTCAATACCAAAAGCCTCAACACGCATTTCAGTATATTCAAGACAATAATGTAAATTTGTTCCTGAACAATGCTATGATTGGCAAAGGTACTGTTAGTAGAAACGGTAACTCGGTCAATATTAATAGCTGGACAAACGTTGTTGCTGTAGAACAGTACAACTCGGATAATCAGATGGTAGCTGCAACTTCGCTAAGAGCGTTCACGCTCCACGCTGAAACGGCTAAAGCGTATGCAGTAGGAGCCACCGGCGAAAGAATAGAAATTGAGTACTAATAATAATATGCTTTATTAATAAGCATCTCCCTTATTGTTCTCTACTTACTAATCCACCCTTAGCGCTGTCTACCGTGATTGTATATCTTTGGTTTCCTCTAACTATCCATCGCACGGTGACGGCGCTATTGCCGGGTATGTTGCTCACTGACAGTCTGGCGGGGTTAACCTTTTGTTCTACACCCTGATTGTTATACACGTCTCGCATAATCATTCCGGCTATTATCTGCGGACCACTGATAGAAATCCAGTTTGGACGTTCTATCCTGTTTTCAACGTCGAAGCTCGAATGAGTAGGTATCAACCGATGATTAGTAATCTCGGCGGTTATTTCTCTGTATCCTCCGGCAAGATTTTTTTCTACCACGTTGCTAATCGTCAGATGTGGCGTGTTGAAGGCGTGCAGAATAACAAAAGCAGCGTTGCGGTGGGAGTCGGATTCTAATAAAAATCCGGGATGTAAACGTTGCGGTGCGTTTTTCTTTAATCCGCCTATTTCAATTTTTCCGTACACGGGATGGTCAAATTCTGTCCATTCCACAAAGGAATCGTAGAACAGCAACGTTCTGTCAAATTCGAATATCTGATTAGCTTGTTCGCCTTGATAAGCGCCGCGATACATCAAAGACGGATGCCACAGTTCGTTGGAAAAAGTAAATATGCCGCGTCCGAAGGCAAGCCAGTCTATTTCGCCGCCAAAAACGGTGTACAAATCTCTGTAAAGAATAAGGTATCTGTAGCCGGGTATTATTTGTTCGCCTCGTCTTCCAATATTCTCATAGACAGCCATATCCGAGCGACTTAATTTATCTCTGTCTCCCTCTGCGCCCGGAGGTACCAATATCATTCCTCCCGTGTTGTGAAAACTTTGGGCGGCGGCGATATTAGGGTGTTTCATAATAAAATCTCTAACTGCCCGAGATTCAGGCAAAGTGAAAGGATATTTTAGCGCTCCGCCTTGAATGAAGTTTGGTTGCCAATTGAACCCCCAGTCGCGGTTAGGGTCATAACCGCCAACGCCATCCTCGTTGATGCGCCCGTCGCCGTCGTTGTCTACTCCCTCGAATCCTAAGAGGTCAAATTCGCCCTTAACGCCCGGCGGCGCAATAAGCAAGCGATTAGGATAGTCAGGGTCGGCAATGTATCGTCCGTTAGGGTTTCTGATGCGCATTTGAGTGATAAAACCGTCGCCGTTAAGGTCTTGGGGACCGTCTTCATCGGCTGTTCCATCGCGATCGTTATCTAAAGGAAGAATGCCCGAACGTAAAGTACCCGGAGTTTCAGTAAAAATAGCTCTACCATCAGGGTTTATAGACGGAGCAATGTAAAATGTTTTTTGTTCTAATAATTCCTGAATGAACTTATTAGTGGGAAACATCTCTGTTAGATACCATGCTATATAAAGAGCCATTTCGCTTGTCTGAATTTCGTTGCCGTGAATATTACCGTCTACCCATATAGCGGGTTTTCGCGAAGGGTCGCCTTTAGAAAAATCGGAAATAGTTAATACCCAAATATCAAGACCGCCAACCGACTTGCCTATACTTTCCAATCTGGCTAACTGTGGCCAATTTCTGACTATATCCCTGTATATATGCTCTAAACCGGCATTGGTATAATAACGGTTCCACGAAACCTGTACCTTAGGCTGCATGGGAGTGCCGACTGCCTGAAAGTAAAAATCGCTGTAAGACTGACCGGATATTTTGACGAACGAAAATGTCAATAAAACTAATAAACAGTTGACTATTTTACGCGTCATATTCAGGGGGTTGCGAGTCAAGTCCGCAATGACCCACGAATATATATTGATGATTGTATTATACATAATTTCTATTTATTTGTAATCTCTCAAAACTATAAACTATAAAACTATAAAACTATTTCAACGTTATCATATCCTGCTGTGGGTGTTCCTGCTTCAATTACGAGCCTTCCTGCGCCACGTATCAGCCATGTTAATTCGGCTGCTTCGCCGCCGTTCAGCACATTTATTGTCGTCTTGGCATTCCCCTGTAAAAAGGTTTGCGACGACAATTTATTGAGTTGCACCGTCACAAATTTCAGATAATACGACCTCTCGCCAATTTGGTTTATTGTTGGCATCAGCCCTTTGTTTCTGACCGTTAGGCTAACCCTGAAAATATCGCCGCTAAGGGCTTCTTTTTTAACCTCCACGATTTCAATGCGTGGCGCAAGTTCTGTAAGCGCGTTGACGAATGACAGATGCTCGTCTAAAATGTCTGAAACCATTGTAAACGGAGGATTGTACATTACGAAAGGCTTTATGCCTCCTACCTCTACCTTGTTGTCAGGAAAATCGGGATGATTGACTGCCGTCCATGGCACAAAAACGTCTTCTATGCCGTTTTCCTCAGCCCATTTAAGAAAAACAAGTTCTCTATTGCCGGCTATTTCCTTATCGTCAAATACGGGCGTCCATCCCTGAGTAGCAAACGAATATCGTCCGTAGTGCTGGTATGCCCAAGTATAAAATTCGCCGCCTTCGGCTGGTAGACCCGAAACTTTTGCCATACTGGGAACAAAATTGTTGTAGAGACTGTTTACATGGCTGTATATCTTGCTGTCGCCGGTGTTTTCTCGGTCTCTGCTGACGCCTGTGTTTGTGGTCATAAAGGTTCTTGAGGCTTCAGAAATGTTGTTGTTTAAGCTGAAACTCAAAACAGTATGCACATTGAATGCGTCATATAGAAAATCGGCAACGGCAATAGATTCAACTTCCGAAACGGCATGGTCGCCCGTGGTAGGCTGGAAGTTGCGATATCCGAAACTAAAATTGCGGTTAAAATCGACGCCGCCTTCGCCGTCTTCATTAAATTGACCGTCCTTGTCGTTATCAATGCCTTCGCTAAGCAATAAATATTTTCCTGTTTCTCCTTTTGAAACGTCGGCAAGAACCATCACGCGGGGGTCTACAGAGGATTGGATATAGGTTCCCATAGGCGATTCAACCCGCATTTGGGTAATCATACCATCGTTGTTGAGGTCGTCATACGGGTCTTCGTTGACGCTGCCATCGCGGTCGTTGTCGGTGGCTCGCGCGTTGACCCTGCGCTCGTAGCGCAAACGGGCAAAATATTGCTCGGTCGCATCGGGCATAACATTAGGGAATATATAGTATGTATTGGCGGCGAGTATAGCGTCTATATTCGGCTGAGAAACAATTCGTTCTGCCAACCCTATTGCTAATTCTACCCCAAGAAGATGACGACCATCAACGCCGCCAACAATAGCAATAGCAGGCTGCCTCGAAGATTGCCCTTTACCAATAGTAATAACCCATACATCGTTACCGCCAACGGTGCGCCCCAAACTTTCGAACTCGACCTTATCGGGATGCCTCGCCTTAAGAGACCTGACGCGTTGAGCGAGTTGAGTCTGATTGCTATAGTCCTGACAAATGGACGTAGATGCAAGAAATACAGCAAATAATAAAGTGAAAATTTTTCGCATTTTTTTATGATTTTAATTTTTTGCAAAGATAAATATATTTTTTTATTCTTCTCCTGCAATGAAATAAAAATCTGAAAAATTTGTTTTGAATTGCGCCAAACCGGAGATTAAGACGATTGGATAGTTATTGAGGAAGAAAATATAGCACACTTAGTAGAACCAGCACAAAAATTCATACAAGAAATGGAAAGATTGATAAATTTAAAAATCTAAGCCAACCCCAAAAAACCACCCAAAAATTGTAACCTTTTTAGCAATTCTACGTATAATGAAAAGAGGAGCGCAGATGCCGAAGGGCTAATCCCCCCGAAGCAGACCCGCTCACGAAAATTTATTAAACGGAAAACATGAAAACGATTAGCGTACAGTTGTCAGAGGTTGAGTACGATGCTTTAGGGGTATCGAAAGACCAGTTTTTCTTTTGCGAAATTGCCGATTTGATTGGACGGCAGACTATGCGTAAAAGCAGCATAGCCGTTGAAGATAAATTAGAAAAATTCAAGCAAATAACCGAAAATTTGCGAAAACTTAACGATAGAGAGCCTTTATCAATTGAATTTGACAAGGTTGTATCGCAACGTGTTAATTTTAAAGATATCATCCAATGAATGTTTATGTGCTTGATACTAACATAATCTCATACTATTTGAGAGGAAATGAGGTGGTTGCCAACAATATTTTTCACGCATTGGTAAACGGGCATAGTGTGATTATTGCGCCCATTGCCTATTACGAGATAAAAAGAGGACTTTTAGCAATAAACGCAAATGAGAGACTGAATGAATTTGACAAATTATGTAATTTATTTGGCGTTGGATTGTTGGATAACAGCATATTAGATGTTGCAGCAGGTATATATGCGGAACTAAAATTAACAAAACGCAGGATAGAAGACGCAGATATACTTATTGCAGCCTTTTGCAGATGTTGGAAGTTCTGTTTAGTGACAAACAATACACGGCATTTCGCACATATACAGGGATTAACAATATTGGACTGGACAAAACAAATTTGACTTTTTTAACCTAAACCAACCCAAAAAAATTTGCCCCGAAAAATGTAACCTTTTTCACAATTCTTCGTATAATGAGAAAAGGAGCGCAGATGCCGAAGGGCTAATCCCCCCGAAGCCAACCTGCCTGCCGAAAATAGATAATTTCTTTGTATAAATTTAATGTAAAACAATGATATAGAATAAAATAAGCGTTAGGAAACGAAAAATTTTATTAGATAAGTAGCAGTTTGACTACTTATTCTTGGTATCCATTTTTTCCACTGGTTGCCCCCTTTTTAGGGTAATCTCATCAAGAATAAGTTAAGAAACGTCGCAACTTGCGGCGTGGAGTGACTTGTTGGATGAGATAGGCGTGGAAACCTTGGATACCAGATAAAGATATAGATTCCATGCTGTTTTTGTTGTAAAAGCCTGAAAATAAGCAAATTAAAAAACACAAACCAGTATGATAACAAGTTTTTCTTTGTTTTCTAAAAAACAATACCTATCTTTGCCGCTCAATTCGTGGACAACTTCCTAGGAAGCCCACAAGTTGAAAAAACATAATGAAATAGCGAATTTTGCTATGTTCTTTTGGAAAACACGCTAACAAGAGGCGGATATCTGTGATAATATGAAATTTATTAGCAGTTTTCTGTCCAGAAAGAAATCAAGTCCAAGTAGTCCATCTACGCCTGCGTTTCTGGGCATCGGGTAGGATATTACGTTCAGGTTTCGTTTTTCAACGCCTAATGCTGTGATGCTGTCAATGTGGTATCTGTATGCATCATCGCTACCCGTCACGGTTCGTATAGGGGTTTTTTCGATGCTGCTGGCTGGGGTAAGCCAGAATAACCTGATTGCTGTTTCGCAAAGCAGCGTTTCATACGTGCCTGTGTCTACCAATAATTTGAGGTCTCTTGTTATGCCGTCTACCTCAACTACTGCAGGCACTATTATTGCCTGCTGGGATAAGTCAAATGTTTCGCCGCTCATAGAAGATATACAACATTAGGGTCTCGCTCGCCGCAGTATCTTAATGCTACGTGCTTTTCACCAGCACATCTTTCAGGCTGGTAGACGTCATCTTTGTCGCTGCCATAGTAGAGGAGTTCGCCAGTGAGCATGGAGCCTTCATAGTTGGGGTTTTTGATTATTGCAAACCCATCGCCCACTATATCCTTTATTTGGGCGAAAGTCAATACGCCCTTGGGCATTTCTGCCGTGTTTTTGGGGTTTTTAAGCGTTGAAGTCATATTCTCGTTTTTGAATTTTACAAAATTTACAACGCCGCAAAGATACAAAATATTTTGTAACCCCCCAAAAAAAATCTTTTTTTTGTTGTTTTTCAAAAAAATATTATCTTTGCCCCCCTCAATTCATCGCCAAAATTTTGCGAAAACAAAACAGAGATAGATGAGGCGAAAACATAATGAAATAGCGAGTTTTGTAATGTAATGATGATGGGGATATTTACCTAACAAACGTTGAAAGAGTACTCACAAAAACACCCAGATGCTCTAACTGCCTTGCAGGATTGGAAACAAAAGGTCAAAAAGAGCGACTGGACTTGTTTTGCGGATGTGAAGAAGACCTTCAATTCCGTAGACAGCATCGGAAACCAGAGGTACGTTTTCAACATCAAAGGTAATGACTACAGGCTTGTTGTGGTGATAAAATTCACAATCAAGTTTGTTTACATCCGGTTTGTTGGAACTCATGAAGAATACGATAAAATTGATTGTAAAACAATATAAATGA
>Ga0099364_10003997_pt1 | contig 22473 bp, 15 predicted proteins | sample TergutTh196P3_FD_73070 | JGI IMG/M metagenome (GOLD analysis project Ga0099364, IMG submission 73070) | Microcerotermes parvus P3 segment gut microbial communities from Pointe-Noire, Republic of the Congo - Th196 P3 | ecosystem: Host-associated > Arthropoda: Insects > Digestive system > Gut ...
AAGCTTTTACATAAAAAAACTGCAAAAATATAATAAAAATGTGATAAAAACTTGCTGTTTTTATGATTTTATGGTAATATTGAGCATTACTGGAGTGCTAAAAATAAACGGACGTTTATTTTTAGCATGTAGCTCTCTGCGAGATGATATTCTTAACTTGTTAACATTACCTAGATTATCTATACCTTGTTAAGCCTCCAGAAAAAAAACATCTCTGATTTTTCTGCCTTTGGCTTTGTTATTTTACATATCTTCTAACGAAAATCCGCAATATTCAATTGAATAGCCCTGAAGCTGTTTTACAAGATTGGCGGTTTTGAGTGATTTTTCTTCAATGCTTTCCAGCAGGGCTATTTCTTTTTCCCTGTCGTAAAACTTCTGCATGACATTCCCCTTAATTGTAACCACGGTTACAGTAACGGCGGTTACAATTCATTATACCGCCTTTGGCATTGAAAAGCAAGCAAAAAAACTTTTACAATAAACCCCTGAGTCCTACAACAACTCAATAATTAATCTTTATGCCAGTTTTACAAACAGCCAAATAACAATCAAAATCATACCACCTCTGAAACAACCTTAATAATTCCTGCAACAGAACTTTTATCCATTTTAGAAAAAGCAAACCACTTTTTGCCTAAGTCTTTCAGCGAAGCGCCTAGATGAAATACTTCCTTGTCATCAATAATTAAAAATCGGTCATGACTTTGTGTAAATTGTTTTACTTCGAAACCGCCATACTGAGTATTCGCTTTTTGAATATCCAAATTCAATTGTTTACTGATGTTTTTTGTAAGCAATAAAACCTTTACGCCCTTCTTCTTTTTTGCCAAATGCGTGAGGATTGTTTCATCAATGTAATTGTCGATTAGAACAATGTTTTCTACTTCATAGTTTTTACCATCTGCGGCAGTATATGCAAATTTTGCATATACTGATTTTTTATCTAACTCACCCTCTGTAAAGATATTTCTAATATGTTTGGAAATAACCGACTGATCCCTTCCAAAAAGCAAAACCATCTGCGCCTGTGTTAGCCAAACGGTATCTTCGTCAATTCTGACCTCAATATGTTCAGCAAGTTCATTAGGGCGATATAATATGATTTCGTTTTTCATAAAAAAAGTCTATCACATTCATGAAACCCCTTCAAGACAGCGCAATAGTTCACGTTAAAACTAACCATGAGGGGAACATTAGATATAGTGGAAACAATATAATAAATGATGTGCTTAAAAAAGGAAAGCATACAGCGGTCAAACCCTCTGCTGCGCTACACGCTGCCTCTCCGACTCTTTGTACTTGTAGTTGTCCCAGAATTTTCCGTATTCGGCAACCATAGTTGGAATCGCAGAAAGACCGATACAAATCAGCCAATGATAAATATCCATTGGAACAAATCCTAAAACAGACGCAACAGGCGGAATTACAGCTAACGCTGCCATTACAAGGAACATAATTCCTGCGCTGATTGGAAGCTGCGGATTGTCTTTTAGTGAACGTTTAAAAACAGAAATTCTGCTTCTTACTGTAAAAATATGAATTATCGAAGTCCAGCCAAGTACAATGAAAGCCATTGTTTGTCCAAGTTCATGCGTCGGCAGGAAAGCGTTTTGAAGCACAACAAATTTCCCGATGTAAAAACCCACAAGAACCACAATACTGCACATGATTGTCTGTTGAATGATAACTTCCATTAAACCGCCGGAAAAAAAGCTTTCCCCGCGGTCTATGGGTTTTCTTGACATAATACGGGTGTCGGACTGTTCTTTTGCAAGCGCCATTCCGGGAATGCCGTCGGCAAGCACGTTGACGATAAGAAGCATTATAGGAGTAACGGGAACGCCCCAGCCGGAAACCTGCCCAAGGATCATTACAACAATTTCTGATATATTACATACGATCAAAAAGTAAACAAGTTTTTTAATGTTTGCAAAAACCTGCCGCCCTTCGTTTACAGCTTCCACAATTGTAGAAAAATTATCGTCTGTAAGTATCATGTCGGATGCGCTTTTTGCAACTTCGGTTCCGTTGATGCCCATTGCAACTCCGACATCTGCGGCCTTGAGCGCCGGAGCATCATTTACTCCGTCGCCTGTCATGGAAACAACCGCCCCCTTGCTCTGCCACGCCTGCACAATGCGGATTTTATCCGAAGGCGAAACCCTTGCATAAACCGAATAATATTCGATACTTTCAAAAAATTCTTCTTCGGAAAGTTTTCCAAGCTCTTCGCCTGTTATAACGCCTTCCCTCGCGTTTATGATACGCAGTTCCTTTGCTATTGCCGCGGCGGTAATTGCATGGTCGCCTGTGATCATTATTGTACGGACACCCGCCTTCTTTGCGCGGGCAATCGCCGCAGCAGCTTCAGGGCGCGGCGGATCGATTAGCCCTATGAAACCTTCAAAAACAAGATTGTTCTCAAAGCTTTCAAGATCGGATGGTAGAGAGTCCGCCTCTTTGGATGCAAGCGTAATTACACGTAACGCATCTTCCGCAAAAGAGTTGTGTATATCCTCAAGTCCCCTCATGTAGTTAAGATCGTTTTTATTTGCAATGGGAATTTTATCAAACGCTCCCTTGGTTAATATCAGAAAACGTCCGTCCGGTTTTTTGAGAATGGTCGTCATCATCTTTCTTGCCGACGAAAAGGGAATTTCGCCGACTTTTTCGTATTCCGCAAAATTTTCCCGGCTTAATCCCTTCTCAATGGAAAGCCGCATGATTGCCGACTCAGTAGGATCGCCGATAATTTTTTCTGTGCCGTCATCTGCTTTTTCCAAGGTAACTGTGCTTGCTAAAAGAAATCTTTTTATTAGTTCAATATGCTCACTCGATTCTGCTTCTGCATCGCCAACGGGAGTTCCGCCGTACATCCAAAGCCTTTTAATGGTCATCTTGTTTTGGGTGAGCGTCCCTGTTTTATCGGAACAAATAACCGATGTGCTTCCAAGCGTTTCCACTGCCTGAAGCTTTCTGATAAGGGCGTTTTTCCCAACCATTTTTTTTACGCCGTGGGTAAGCATAAGGGTTACGATAAGCGCAAGAGTTTCGGGAACCGCCGCAACGGCAAGAGTTACAGCTAACATAAGAAGATGCCAGATTTCCTGTCCTTCAAGGAGGCCGATTATAAAAATAGAAAAAGCCGCAAGTATCGCAATGGTGCTTACCAGCTTGCCAAGTTTATCCAGCCGAAGCTGGAGAGGCGTTTTGTTCTTTTTTGTATAGTTCAGGTAACCTGCGATTTTTCCGATTTCGGTGTTCATTCCTGTCGAGATAACAACCGCTCTTGCATGCCCTCTTACAACAAGACAGCCGGAAAAAACCATGTTTATGCGGTCTCCAAGTGGAGCGTTTTCTTTTGCGAGGGTTTCTATGTGTTTTTCGGAGGGTTCGCTTTCTCCCGTTAAAGACGATTCATCTACGGCGAAACTTTCACATTCCAGTATACGCGCGTCCGCGGGAACAAGATCGCCTGTTTTTAATTCAATAATATCGCCGGGAACAACTAACGATGTGTCAATCTCCTGCTTTATGCCGCCTCTGACTACAAAGCAGCTTGGGCTGTTTAAAACCGCAAGAGCGTCCAGAGCTTTTTCCGCGCCGCGTTCCTGAGTAACCGCAAGAATCACGTTCATTATAACGATGGAAATAATTACGAAAGGTTCTATAAATCCGCCGCCTTCCTTGACTGCAAGAAGAAATGAAAGAACTGCGGCTATTAAAAGAATTATTACTGAAACATCTTTAAGGTGGCGGAGCACCTGCGAAACAAGGCTTTCTTTCTTTTTTTCGGTAAATTTGTTATACCCAAATTGCGCCTGCCTTTTTTCAACTTCCCCTGCGGAAAGACCTTTCTGCGCATTTGAATTTAGTTCTTTTACTGTTATATCTGTATCTTTATTATACCAGTCCATGGATTCTCCTCAATCTATTTTACATGGAGAAAGACGGTGTTTCAATACATTATCTGCAATCATATTTTTTAACTCATCAAGCCCTGTTCCGGTTTTTACGGAAACTGCAATGCTATCGGGGAAATTTGCACAAATATTATCAATTTGCGTAATATCATCCAATTTATCAATTTTATTTAATACGGTAATTACAGGTATTTCTCCCGCGCCAAGTTCTTCAAGAACAGAAATTGTAGTCCGGTAACATTCATCAATCGCATCGTCAGAAATGTCAAGCACGTTGAGCAACAGGTTTGAATAAGACGCTTCTTCAAGAGTGGATCTGAATGCTTTGATCAATGAGTGCGGAAGCCGCCTGATAAATCCTACGGTATCTGTAAGCAATGCTGTTTTTCCGGGGGCCGGTTCAAAACGGCGGGTTGTTGCATCTAACGTTGCGAAAAGTTTATCTTCAACTAGAACGGAAGCTCCTGTAAGTGCATTAAGAAGCGAGGATTTTCCTGCATTTGTGTAACCGACAATTGCGCAGACAGGAAGCCCCTGCCTTTCGCGCTGCCTCCTTTGCACTTGCCTTTGTTTTACTACATCATCAATTTGTTTTTCCAGTTTTTTAATTTGAATTTCAATCTGCCGCCTGTCGGTTTCAAGAAAGGTTTCGCCTGCTCCCTTTGTACCGTAACGGCCTCCCCTCTGCCTTGAAAGGTCGATGTATTTGTGCGCAAGGCGCGGAAGCCTGTAGTGAAGTTCTGCAAGCTGAACCTGCAGGTCAGCTTCTCTTGTTGCAGCTCTTGAAGCAAATATTTTAATGATAAGTTCCTGCCTGTCCAGCACAGGAATGTTCGCAAGATTTTCCCAGTTGCGCTGCTGCGTAGGAGTTATTTCCCAATCAAATACAATGCAATCCGCTTCAAGCTGCGCTGCATTTTGCGCGATTTCTCCGGCTTTCCCGCTTCCCATGCCAAACTTCGGCTGGTGTTCACGGATGTTAATTTTTTCATGCGCGGCTATATCAAGACCGAGTGTTTCAGCTAACCCCAAAAGTTCTCTGCCGCCGTCGCCTTCTTTGGCAAGGCTGATTAACAACGCACGTTTTGCTTTTTCTTTTATTTCGTATATTTTCTTCATCAATTACCGGGATTACAATCCTCTTAAAATTCTTTCGGCTTCCGTTCTGTTTTCATAATTTGGATTTCGGCTGATCAAATCCTGCAGATAGCGCCGCGCATCTGCATTTTGCCCAAGGCTTATGCATGTCATTCCAAGTTCGTACATTGCATCCCAATTGTCGGGCGCAAGACGCAGAACTGCCATATACGAATCACGGGCTCTTTCAATTTCGCCTGCCCCTGCATAAGCGCGCGCAAGATTGAACCGCACCGTTGCATCATTTTGCCTTGCATTTAACGCACGTTCATAGTGTACAATGCTGTAAGTCCAGTTTTCAAGTTTTGCATACACTGCGCCAAGATTGTTGTTAACTTCAAAGTTTGCAGGCTCTACTGCATAAGCTTCATTCAGAAAAGTAATCGCTTCCTGAAAATCACCCATTGTATCGTAGATGACTCCAAGGTTGATTCTTGGGCGAAGGTATCCTACATCCAAAGATGCCGCTGTCCTGTATGCGGAAATTGCAAGTTCTGTAAGACCTGATAATTCGCATGCAAGCCCAAGAGTATATACATAAACTGCATTTGCGCGGTTTGCATCTACAGCAAGTCTTGCAAAGTTTACGGCTTCGTTGTATTTTCTTAATTCAATTTTAACCAGCGCCATATTGTAATTCGTCGGGGCATCGTTTGGGTTTATTGTAATCGCCCTTGTAAATAAATTTTCAGCTTCTACAAAATTCTGCGCCTGTGCATGTGCGGCGGCCAATTCACTCAAGGTGGAAAAATCATTCGGGCTATTCTGCAAAGCTCTTGTGAAAGAATCAATTGCACCTCTTGTATCTCCTCCTGCCATAAGGATTCTTCCAATCTCGCGGTGGGCTGCAGCATAATCGGCTCTTACTGCCACAGCCTGTCTGTATGCCGCAAGCGCATCATCCTGACGGTTTAAAGCGCGGAAGGTTCCTCCAAGATTGTACCATGATGCTTCAAAATTAGGATTTATCCTTGTCGCATTCTGAAAAGCGTCTCTTGCTTCTGCAAAACGTCTTGCAAGAAATAACATTCTTCCAAGTTCATGCTGATATAAATAATTATTCTGATCCAGCCGGGATGCTTCCCTGAATTCGGTTACAGCCCTGTCAACCTGATTTGCATCGCGTGCAATTTTGCCAAGAACAAAACGAGGCAGCGCCTGAGAAGGATCTCTTGTCGCAGCTTCAGTCGCAAAATCTCCTGCATTTGCAACAGCTTCGCGTCCTGAGGATGTATTAGCATTAGCTGAAGCAAATTCATAATATGCGTCTGCCATATCAGCTAACGTCTGCCCTGCAAAACGATTCTCGCTTTCCGGAATTATTCTTCTTGCTTCATTAAACAACTGCGAAGCTCCGGCAAGATCGCCTGCGTTAAGTCTACCTTTCCCATCGGCAACAAGGTTATTGACATTGCGCATAATTTCCTGCAATTCTGCGGAAGCCCTTGCGAGTTCTTCTTCCTGCGCCCTCCTTCGGGCTTCTTCAGCTTCGGCGGCTGCCCTGCGCGCCGCTGCGGCTTCTGTGTCGGCATCGGAGGAAGATGTTGTATTGTTAATGATTGTAGTAGATCCGCTTCTTTGCAGACTGGAAGCAATTGTTTCATTTTGCCGCCGCTGTTCTTCAAGAAGTTGGCGCTGCGCTTCGAGTAAAGCCGTAGTGTTATTTTCAGTATCGCGATCCATGCTTAAAATAGCCATCTGCAGCGCACGCGCATCTTCATCATCTGGATTATCAATCAATAGGCCGTCAATGAGATTCAACGCCCTGTCAAATTCTCCTGCTTCGGCATAACTTGTTGCAAGATGCAAAATATTTAATCTTCTTATTTCTGCCGGAGATAAACCTCCCTCATCAGAACTGCATGATCGCACAAGAAAAATAGTTCCAAAAGCAAGAAGTAAAACAAGAACTGCTCCACCTATAATAAATATTAATCTTTGATTACGAGACATATCTCCCCTCCATATTATCCTTTTAGTTTAATCCAATACAAACGCGCCGTCATAAAGTTCAACGCTGTCTGCACCTGATGATATACTCTGGCTGTAATCTGCCGCCGATTGAAGCGAGGCCGAAATCGAATCCAAAAGACGCTGCCTTTCTTCAGCAACTCTGATAGCTTCTTCTTCTGCAATGATTCTTCTCATTTCTTCGGCTGCAATTTCCGACCTGATCAAATTAATTAACGCTTCGATATCCGACCTCTGAGAAGAAGCCGGCTCAAGCTGCAGGTACCGTTCATAATCCGGTATTGCATTTGAAAGATTTCCCGCACTTATTCTGGTATTCGCCCTGTTTAAATAAGCGACGGAATATACGGAATCAAAGCCAATAGCCTGTGTATAGTACCTTTCGGCTTCGTCGACAACACCCCTGTGAAGATATAAATTCCCAAGATTAAAGGCGACATTTGCCGATAGATTTCCTGCCGAGGGCAGAATCCGCCTGTAGATGGCAATAGCTTCATCCATTCTGCCAAGCTGCTCATAAACAATTCCCAGATAAAGATATGCAGTTACATTGGAAGGGTCTTCGGAAATCGCCCTTTCAAGGAATGACAGCGCCTGTGCGGGATTATTCTGCATGAAAATCTCCTGCCCTCTTGTAAAACTTGACTGCGCCCAGCAAAAGGCCCCAAGTAAAAGTAAAACACCAACAATTGTAATTTTTTTCATCATTTTACTTCCTTTAATTCAACCAATAGACTAAAATATTAATAGTGGTATCTATGTCAAATTTATACGTTATCTATTATATCGACAAAATTCCTTTTCGTCAGCAGGGGCAAATATATTGAAAATTCTCTGTATTTCCGACCAAATTGACCCCCAAGTGTACTCGCCTTTAATAAAAGAACGCTTTTCTGATGTTGATTTTGTCCTTTCTGCAGGGGATCTCCCGCTGGATTACCTTGATTATATTATCTCATGCCTGAATAAACCTTTGTTTTTCGTATTTGGAAACCACCATACAGATGAGTTAATGTATTTCCGCAACGTATGGAATATGCCTCATAATCACGAGGAAAAAGAATATTTTAGCTGCGGCGCAGTTCATTTAGGGTCAACTGTAAAAATTGAAAATAATGTGATTATAACAGGGCTTGGGGGCTGTAAACGCTACAATCGCGGGCAAAATCAATTTTCTGAATTTGAAATGTTTTGGGAAATATTTAAAATAATTCCAGGGCTTCTTTGGAACCGGATTTTTCGCGGCAGGTTTTTGGATATTCTTTTAACTCACGCGCCGCCAAGCGGTATTCATGACAAGAAAGACAGGTGCCACCAGGGCTTTAAAATTTTTCTTTGGTTTATGAAAGTTTTTAAACCAAAGTATCTTGTACATGGTCATATACATTTATACGATCTTTCGGCTGTACGCAGCACAAAATTTCTGTCTACAACTGTAATAAATGCTTATAGTCATTATTTGATTAATTTGGGAGAATAATATGGATAGTGATACCACAACTATGATAGCGGCGGCAGATTTTTCACGCGCAAGGGGCAAAGCTGTTCTTTCTCAAATTCAAAATTTTTTAAATACAGATCGCGATAAACTGCTTTCTTTTCATGATGTAAAAAGCATATTAAAACCAAAAAATCAGATTTATAAAGGAAACCAGATTGTTCCGATTAATTTAATTGTCGGAAGCGAAGGGCGGTATCACGATTTTAATAAATATTTTTTTCCGAAGAGGGACCATCTTCGCAATCGCTGGCAAAAGGTAGATGAAGCGCATATTAAGGATATAATTCTTCCGCCTATTTTACTTTATGAGATTGGGGGAGTTTATTTTGTCCGTGACGGAAACCACCGCGTCTCAGTTGCCAAGCTGCAAAAAACAGAATTTATAGATGCAGAAGTCATAAGCCTTGCGACAGAAATCAATATAAAACCTTCAATGACAACAGACGAACTGCGTGATGCATTAATTACTTATGAAAAAAATATTTTTTATGCGGAAACCTTTTTCGGCGATCTTACAAATTATTGGGATATGAATTTCAGCTCTCCCGGAAGATATGATGTTATATACAATCACATCCTTGTTCATAAATATTACCTCAACGAAAGTATTGAAAAAGAAATTCATTTTAACGATGCCCTTGTTTCATGGTTCAAAAATGTGTACAATCCTGTAATAACGATTATTAAAGAACAGTGGCTGCTTATAAATTTTCCGGGAAGAACGGAAGCCGATCTTTATGTCTGGATAATAAAGCATTGGGATTTTTTGAAAAAAAGATATGGTACATATTCCCTTGCCATTGCAGCAGAAGATTTTTCAAAAAAATACGGAAAAAGCCAGGGAAAATTTTTACGATTTCTGGCTTTATTGGCCGGTAGAATTTTTACGGCAATAACGAAGAAAAAAAATAAGGAATATTAAATGGCGGTTTTATCAATTCAATCTCATGTTGTGTATGGTTATGCAGGAAACACTGCGGCGGTCTTCCCTCTTCAGCGCCTTGGAGAAGAAGTGTGGGCGGTCAACACAGTGGAATTTTCAAATCATACAGGTTACAAGTCATGGCGCGGAAAAGTTCTTGGCGCTGAACTTGTTGCAGATCTTGTAACAGGGCTTGAAGAAAGAGGCGTATTAAACAGGTGCGGCGCCGTGCTTTCAGGCTATCTTGGCGATGCCGACACAGGCAATGCAATTATTGAAGCTGTAAAAAAAGTTAAAAAGGAAAACCCAAACGCGCTTTACTGCTGCGATCCTGTTATGGGCGATATCGAACGCGGCTTTTATGTAAAACCCGACATCCCGGACATATTTAAAAAATTGTTAATTCCATCGGCAGATATTGTATGCCCGAATCAATTTGAACTGGAAGCGCTTACAGGAATTAGTGTAAGTAATTTAAATGACGCAGTGTCGGCAATAAAAATTCTACATGAAATGGGACCTTCAATTGTACTTGTAACAAGCTATAAAGAAAAAGATGATGAAATTGGAATGATTGCTTCAGTACGGAATATCTCAAACGGCAATAAACAAGAAATTTTTAAGATCATTACTCCCGAATTGTCATTGGGAAGCAGTGTTGCAGGTTTGGGAGATATGACCGCCGCTGTTTTTTTATCGCACTACCTGAAGACAAGGGACTTGCAAAAAACCCTTGAATTTTGCACTGCTTCTGTATATAGTATCCTTGCGGCTGGTTGTAAGTTACAAACAGGAGGAGGAAAAACCATCGGTTTGAAAAGCGGCGGCGAAGTAACACAGAATAATCCGCCGGAAAATAAACTTTATGAATTAAAGTTTATTGAAGCGCAGGGGGAGTTTGATGCTCCTTCATATTTTTTTAAAGCGGAAAAAATAAATTTATGAAACCTATCGACAACAGTTGGTTAAAGCAAAGTCCGTATGATCGCTTCTTTTATTTTATCGCTCCAAAAGTAGATCGTTTTAAAACACTTTTACAGACAGTTGAAAAGCTTGGCTTAAACTCAACGGCGATTACAATTTCGGGCAACCGCCATTTTTTTATTTTTCCGCAGGCGCAAAAGATACAACGCACGCTTGCGGCGGGAAATTTTCCTTTTGCAGGTCTTAGTCCATATTTGTTTACAGCGCATTATGATCGGGTAGAAGGCAGCCCGGGTGCAAATGACAACAGCATTGCGGTGTTTCATCTGCTTCGTGCGGCAATGGAACTAAATCAACGAAACATTGATAAATGGATCATTATCTTTACAGATAAAGAAGAATTAACTTTAGGCGAAAATTTTGAGATACAAGGCTCTTATACTCTCGGCCAAAAATTAAAAACATGGGGAATTGACAAAGCGAGAATTTTCAATTTTGACGCCTGCGGAACCGGCGATACATTTATTTTTTCCACCATAACCGATTCTGTTTTAGGGAACAACGAGCTTCCGAATATCAACAAATTAAGAACAGAAATCGGGCAATTGAGAAATCATGCTCTTGATACCGCACATCATCTGCGTCTTGAAAAATTCCTGCTTGCGCCGACTCCATTCTCAGATGACATAGGTTTTCTTCGCGCGGGTTTTGCGGCGCAGACAATTACGCTCCTTCCCTCAGAAGAAGCATCCAAGTATGAAGAAGTTATAAGAAAGAACCCGGAATTTGCAAGGCTGCTTATAACGGGGAAAATAAAAACCCTGCCAGAACGCCGTCTTCTTCCAACAACATGGAAAAACATAAACACCCCGGCAGACAACCACCACCGCCTAACGCCGCAGTTTTATGACCAGATAGTGAATTTTATTATCAATCTGTGCAGGTAACTCAAAGTCCGAGCATTTTACTGTAGGCTTCCAATGCACTGTCTCCGTAATCGCCGGATAAAACTTTCTTTGTAAGGATTTTACCCAACTGCACGCCTTCCTGATCAAAACTGTTTACATTCCATACAAAACCCTGAAACATCACCTTGTTTTCATAATGCGCAAGAAGGCTTCCAAGCGCGGCTGGCGTTAGCTGTTTTCCGTAGATCAAACTTGAAGGCCGTCCGCCAGGGAATTCCTTGTTGCGGTTAACACTGCCCTGCCCTTTTGCAAATGCTGCAATTTGAGCGGCAAGATTCGCCGCAAGCTTTGTCTGGCTGGATGAACCGTCGACCATTATGTCATCGTTTTTCTGGCTTTCTGTGAACCCGATGAACTGAAGCGGGATAATATCAGTACCCTGATGCAAAAGCTGATAGAACGAGTGCTGGCCGTTTGTCCCCGGCTCGCCGAAGATCACCGGTCCTGTAGAATAATCAACAGGCTCGCCGTTTCGGTTAACGCGCTTCCCGTTGGATTCCATGTCCATCTGCTGAAGGTGGGCGGGAAAACGCGAGAGCGCCTGACTGTACGGAAGCACCGCAGTATACGGATAACCTGAAAAGTTACGTTCAAAAACACCGATAAGCGCGTCAAGTAAAGCAGCGTTTTCCAGAATGTTGTCGTTCAGTGCAAGCCTGTCCGCTTCGGCGGCTCCTGCAAGAAAATCCTTAAACACACCGGCTCCAAACGCAAGAGAAAGAATACAGCCGCCAACAGCAGAGGATGACGAATAACGCCCTCCAATGTAGTCATCTATATAAAAAGAATCCAGATATGCGCTGTTACGTGCAAGAGGGCTTGTTTCGCTTGTTACAGCTATCATGTGCTTGCTTGGATCAAGACCGGCTTTTGTAAGTTTATCTTTTACAAAAAGTTCGTTTGCAAGGGTTTCCTGTGTGGTGCCGCTTTTTGAAACAAGGATAAAAAGGCTTTGGTCAAGCGCAGAAGAAGCTGTGATAAAGGATGCGTCATCGGGATCTACATTGGAAATAAATTTTGCTTCAAGTTTCTTTTTGCCGGCTGCTAAAGCCCAATTTTCGAGGGCAAGGTACATTGCGCGAGGTCCGAGGTCGGAGCCGCCGATGCCGATTTGAATTGCCGTGCTGAACGGTTTACCGGTTGAACCTTTAAAATTGCCTGAATGTACGGCATCGGCAAATGCGCAGAACCGCTCCAGTTCCTTACGGTAAAATTCGCCGATGTTTTTTCCATCCTCAACCACCGGCTGCCCAAGTTCTCCGCGAAGAAGATGATGCAGCACTTTGCGGTTTTCGCCTGTGTTCATCACTTCGCCGTTAAGGAGGGCTTTATATTTTGCGATTAACTCTTGTTCCTGCGCCAATTCCTGTAGCAATTTAACGGTTTCTCCGTCAATTGCCTTTGCAGCCCACGAGTATTTTAACCCTGCCGCCATTGGAACGATGCACTCCTCCACCCTTTTAGCGTCAAGGCCTGCGAAATCAAAAGATACCGCGGAACGGTCTTTCAGTTTTTTATAAGCGGAAGTTTTATCTAAATTATTGAATTGCATGTTTTTCTCCTTTCTTCCATATTACCAGCAAAACGGTAAAAACAGCAAGAACAATTACGGTAAAACCAAATGTAATAAGGGAAGCAAGTTCAAAATCATAGATTTTAACCATTAACGGGAAGAAAAGATCGCTTTTTACAGGAGAAGGAATATCCTGCCAAGGAAGGATAATCGAAACAGCCTGCAAAAACAAAACCAAAGCAAGTGCGGGGCAAAGCAGCAGAATGAACGCAAGATACAGGGGTTTTAATAGAACCTTCCGCCTTTTATGCAGCATATCGCTTATATAATGATTTACCAATTCTGTTTTTAACATTAAAAACGCATTGATAAATTTTTTAACAAATATCAATAAAACAAAGATTAAAACAACCCCTGATAACAAAAGAATAATAACCAAAGGCCGCTGAAATAAACGCCTTGTATGCGAGCCAAGATTGAAAAACTCAAAATTATTTACGTGAATTCCAAGTGTTTTAATATTACTTTTTATGTAAGATTCATCGTAAAACCCTGACATCAATGCCGCAAATTCCCCCGCATGGGTGTTTGCTATGGACGAAGGAACATATATCGTGCTGCGTTCATCATCGCCGTCATTTATTACTCCTGTTACAAGCCATGTTTCATTGTGTAATCTAAATTGATTTCCCGCGATACTGGCGCTTCCAAAAATTGTGGCAGCGGCTTTTTCATTTAACACCGCGTGTCTTTGTTTCCCCGTCCACGCCTGTTTTGAAAAAAAAGAACCTTCTGTAAGTTTATACCCAAAAACATGAGGGTAACTGCTGTTAGTTGCTTTTACCGTAACGGAAAAATCATTATAAGGAAGGCTGATTCTTGCAGACGAGGGGATTTCATAAGTTAAAAGAAATTCGTTATCTATAAATTCTTCAATACTGTTAATCGAAATCTGCTGCGAGATAAATCCTTCAGGCAAAATTAAAAGAAGATTTTCCCTTCCGTCTTTTTTTGCAAGAAAAGCTATAATTAAAAGCGCGGCAAGCAAAAGAAAAAGAACAATGCCGCATAACTGCAAGCTTTTAGTTCTCAAAAAAATCCTCCGGATTTTTAAGCGTTACTGTCTGCCCGGGATAAAGCGCCTTATTGCTTACAAGCACGACAGGATCAAAAAAAGTGATCCCCCGAATGATTGCCGTGTTTTGATGATCCGAATCGCCCGGGATGATGTTAAGACGGTCTACATAATATTCTTCGCCCATAATACCCCTGCGCCGTTTTATCTGATACAGAAAATACCCGTCGTTATCCTGATTAATCGCGCTGTTTGGAACAAGCGTAAATGGAGAATTACTGACATTTTCAAAAGTAATTGTAAATGTTTCACCGTCGTTGATTTCATCGGAAACAACTGTGATTGTAACGGTTTTTCCATGCGCAGACGGCCTTACACGCCGTACAGTCCCAAACAGCGTATGGCTTGCGTTACTTACTTCGCATCTGCCGCCCGGGTTTACAAAATTGTTGTCAAGCGAAATTGTACATTCAATTGTAAATTCATTTCCAATGCCGATGGAAACCAAAAACGCATTTTCGGGAAAGTACCTTCCTCTTTCTGCGGATAGTTCATGAATGGTTCCGTTTACGGGTGCGGTTATTACAGCATTGTTACGGTAATCTCTTAATGTTTCACCTGCGGAATCGCGGGTAAACTTTAGATTTTCCAAGTCAAGCTGCTTCATGAATATACTGTGTTCAAGATCGTTTGCTTCCGACTCGTATCTGTAAAATAAAGAAAGTAAATTATTTTCTGCGTCTGTTAATTCATTTCTGCTTTGAAGGCCGTATTCAAAAGAAAGACGGGCATTTTGAACTAACGCCTTAGCCCTGTTAATCTCCATAATGATAAGCCCTGTCTGCCCCGAATACTGACGCTCGGAATCTGTTTCCAGTGAGGCTGCTTCCAACGCTTCGCGGATATTATTCAGCCTTGACATCTGGGCGCGGATGTCGGCTTCAAGTTTGGCGATATTGTTTTCAATCTCCGCAAGACGGCGTTCTGCTGAGGCTGCATCAAAGTTCATCTCGAAAAGTATCTGGCCTGCTTCGACAACATCGCCTTCTCTTACATATACATTTCCAACAACGCCTGAACTTGCAGAATAAATTGTTTCCGTTTCCGCCCAGCCTGCGACACCTGAACTGATCTCCAGTTTTGAAAGACTGCCCCTTCTTGGTCTTGTACCGGAAACCTCCGGCATATTGTAAGTATAAATAGTTTTAGAAAAGAAGAGCAGCAAAATTAAAAAAATAAAAATTAAAGCTCCAATTGTTTTTCTGTTTAATTTCATAATAATACCCTTTATTTAACTCCTGAAAGTTCAATTCCTTTTTCCAGTGATTTTTGACCGGAAAATAAAAACCAGATTGGTAAAAACATATAAACACAAGAAGCGGCAAAAATAAGCCCGTTCCTTCCGTCGGCAAGCCGCGAAAGATAAACCGAAAGCGGCTCAAGTCTGAAGTCGTCAATAAAAATTACAGCCTGTTCTACAACATTCCAGTATTCGATAAAGGTAAGCATGCAAAGCGCTGCAATGGAAGATTTAAGCTGGGGAAGCAGAATGTGAATAAGGATATACCCGCTGCCCGCTCCGTCAATTTTTGCAGCTTCAAAATATGCCGAGGGAATTACCTTCATGCTCTGTCGCATAAGGAAAACCCCGAACGGGGAAAAAATCCCGGGAAGTATAATCGCAAGATAACTTCGCTGAATCCCGAATAAAGCGGCAATAATATAATTCGGCACAAGCACAGCCTGAAGCGGCATCAGCATTACTACAATAAAAATCAGAAAAACCGGTTCTTTATATTTCCACTGCCAGATTGTAAAACCATAAGCGGTAAGAATTCCCACGATTAATGCCCCCAAAGTTACAGGCAGGGTGATTTTTATTGAATTGAAAAGAAGCGCAAGAAACGAAGGCTGGTTGACAAGAACTTCACCATACTGATTTAGACTTACAGGATTTGGAATTAAAAGAATATTTATAAACTTTTCTGTTATGCCGAGGGAAAGATCAAATGTGTTCAATCTGGAAGAATAATGTGTAAGGATTGCCTGCTCGGTCATAAAAGAACCTGCAATTGTTACAACTAACGGAAAAATAATTATCAAGCTAAGAATTACAAGAGAAGTTAATATAAAAAAGGCTTTTATACCGAAACGCCCTGCAGTGGGATTTATCATAACGCGGTCTTCCTTTCAAGGTGAAGGAGAAATTGTGTTAATAGAACGACAATAAACACAAGTACAATTGTTGCAGAAGTTAAACGCGGGTAATTAAGGGATGTAAACATATTATTCATAAAGTGTTGAATGGAATAAATATTTTCGTTTGGATAAATCCCCGTTACAAGATAAATCTCCCTGAATATTTTAAAAGAATTTATTATAGACATGATCAAGGCAAGAATTGCTGTAGGCAAAAGACATGGAAGCGTAATATGGCGGAACACCTGAAAAGGAGAAGCGTTATCCATCCATGCAGCTTCGTAGTAATCTTTTGGAATATTCCCAAGACCTGCAAGAAAGAGAATCATGTTGTAACCGCAGTTTTTCCAGAGGAATATAAGGATCATTACAGGCAATGCAAGAAATGAATCCAGCCAGTTTATTTTTGCAATTCCCATGCTGTTTAGAATTCCGTTTAACGCGCCTTCGTAGGAAAAAAATGTTTTCCAGAAAAATACCATAGAGCCGGAAGGAATCACCAAGGGAATAAGAAAGACAAGCGAAAACCACTCTCTTCCTTTTATAACCTTGTTAATCATCATTGCAACAACTAAAGGAATAATCAGATTGAGGGGCACAATAATGCCGATAAACCGGATCGTGTTTGTCAAACCCCTAAGATACGCACGGTTTTGGAAAAGCCCTGTAAAATTGGCAAACCCGACAAAAGATCCGTTTATCGGCTTGTCCAAAAATGCGTAAACTAAAGAAAGACCAAACGGTAGAATAAAAAAAACGCAAAACCCAAGAAGCCCGGGAAGAACAAAAATAAAACCCTGACTTAGAAATCCGGTTCTCGAAATTGAACCGGATTTTAACGCAACCCTTCTCATATCATTCGCTTAGGTATAGGTCGGCTTTGTTTTGCAATGTTCTTGCTACTTCGTCTGCGGTTCTTGAACCGTCAAAGAAATAACGGACATCCTGCGAAATCATATCGTTAAGGCTTGAATCCTGAATCACAAAACTGTTGATGTTATCTGACAATTCTTCAACGGCGGCTATATAATTTTCCATTGCCTGCCTGTGTTGATCAGTCAAGGATATGTTAATACTTAAAAAAGTTCCCGAAAAAAGAAATTCAGCTTTTTCATTTCTTGCTTCGTTGTTAAGGGGAAAAGTCATGCTTGATATATTTGTAGAAAGCTGCATTTCTTTTGAAAGAAGGAATTTCAGGAAAGCCCATGCAGTCTCCTTGTTTTTTGACTGGCTGTTAATTCCAAAAGCCTGACTGTATGTAAAGGGCACGGAGCCGTCGGCATTTGCCCTGATGCCTGCAATTTCATCATCGGCTTCAATGGCGGCAACAGTTCCTGTCGTTCTCATGCCTACCATCAAACCGGTATTTCGGGTGAATTGGGTAAAAAGAGAAAAAGCTTCATTGAGCTTAAAGAAAAATCTGTCTGCCGCAGTTTCCATATTCATCGACATTCCACGGTTTACATTTTGCTGCCCTGTTACCGCCGCCGGTATATAACCCTGTTGCGCATAATTTTTTACCGAGGTAAGAAGTCCTGTAAAACCGCCGTCTGTAAAATTGGCGCGGCCGGTTTCAAGATTAACATAAGATTGTATATTTTCATAAAGAAGCTGGCTGAACATACCTCCGCGCACTCCTGTATAATCCGTCTGATTAAAAAGTTTGTAGCTGCCTGTATACAGGGAGGTTCCCATTGTTATCAGATCCGCTGTATTCCATGCTTTGTCTGTACCAAACTCTGATGCAATATCAGCAGGGATCAAAGTCGAGTCATAAGCAAAATAACTAAAATTAAAATCCACAGGTAAAAACCATGTTCCGTTTCTGTAAACAAGCGCATCCAGAATATTCTGTCTGTAATCGTTTTTATTAAATTCCGGATCAATGTTCATATACGAGGAGAGATTTTCAAGCGCGCCGCTTTCAACAAATTTTTGAAGGGGCAGAACATCCATTGCATAAATGTCCGCACCGCTTCCGCTCATAAGATTTGTATTTACACGGCTGATATAATCGGCTCTGCCCTGCGGGTCGTCCTGCATCTGCATTTGCATAACCTGCATATTTCCCTGAGTGCCGGATCTAACTTCCGGCATTACGGAAAATGTTTCAATATTTACTTTAGTTCCCGGGTAGAGTTCTTCAAACAATCTTGCAGCTTCTTCCAGATAATTTTTGTAAATCATGGAATCATACGCGCTGACGGTTATTTCCCCTTCAATTTTGCTGGAAAAAAAATCAAGAGTTAAACCGCTTGATGCCGGATTTCCATTGTTGCCGCAGCCGGTAAAAATCAATACGCCTGTAAGTGTTATAATCCAAAAAATCTTTTTCATGTTAATTTCCTTCTTACGTTGAGTCTTTATAATGAAATTAACTGATTAAATAATTTGTTACTGAACCTTTTCTGAAGTTTATCTGTAGTTTACCTGTAGGATGTTCATTAGATTACATTGCTCGGATCTACGATGCGACGGCGATTTTTTCCCGCACTAGGTCGCTGATGACTTCTGACGGCGTTTTATGTGTGCCGATGGAAACGGATTGCACATAATTGGCGGACAGGGTGTCCAGCGCGACCATTATGCTTTCATTGTACATTATCTCCAGCAGATTTCCTTTTGGGTCGAACCCTAATACCAACTACTTATTTGCGTGTTTTTCCATGAGCCTGTCCACTAAAGGGTAGGTCATTACATGGTAGATGTCTTCGGCGGTAAAGCCGTGGTTGAACGCTGACTCGGTAAATACAAGGTTCATGTTTTATTATGCCATAACAAATGAAAATTGAAGAAATCCCCCCTCACTTCCGCTCCCGCCATCTTTTAATCTCGTTCACGATGAATAAAACAAAACCTATGCAAAAGAGGCATAAACAGACCAGAGAGGCGATGTAGTTGATGTTCATCAGATAATAAGTTGTCATAAAAAAACCCGCTCATATCAATTTTTATGAAAGCATCATTTCTTAAATTGATAAAAGGTGCTTTCCTTTTCACATAACGTTCTTTGTTTTGCAAAGGTTGACCTTTGGAATTCAAAGGAAATCCGTAGAAAATCATCAACCTTTTAGGTTGATGCGCCCAAAAGCGGGTCGAAATGACGCACTTTTGGGGTTTTGGGATAAGATTGTCCGCGGATTTATCGGATTAACGCGGATTTAATTCGCCTTAATCTGCGAACGTACCTACGGTGCGGAGAAGAAATATTGTTGTCCGCAGCCGCGGTGTTCACCCCTGCCTGTCCTGCTTGTCCGCAGACAGGTGATAGCCCTCAAGCAAGAGGGCTATCTTTAAGACTGCTGTAAAGATTTATTAGTCCATGTCCATGTATGTACCTTCAGAATAAACCGTAACAGGTATAATTGATTTTGATGTAGAACCCATATAACTACCGCTCACATAGTTCCCATCGCTAAAGTGAACACGAAAAGACTGGAAGTATTTACCTATTGGATTAGTGTCAAGGGTAAAGGAAACATCTCCTGTTCCTCCTGGAGGAATGGATGTTTCCTGTTCCATATCAACACCACTATTGAGTGTAACTTTAGTAATTTCCACGGAGTGATTGTTAGTAATCTTGAATACGGTATTACCACCGCCGCCGACTTGTGTTCCCGGTTGTTTCGCATCATTGAAGGTGGTAACTGCGATATTAAGCGTTGTTGCGGCATTATCAACTTGAGTCTGCGTAGACGTAAAGATGTTTCTGACGGTTTCTGCCGCTGTAATAGCGGTGTTCAGCGTGTTCATAACTGTCTCCGTTACCCACTGCTGGGAAGTACTTACATTGCTGCCGTTAATGCTAGTTACTACTCCAGTCCTTGCAGCGTTAGCGTTGCTGATTGCCGTATCAAGCGCGGTATAGTTGAGGTCAGGGTTGTTGGTCTGCTTTTCCCACTCCGAACTATTATTCACAGGAGCTATCGTGGTATAAGTACCAATGCCGCCATTTTCTTCATCTAAATACTTAGTATGCAAATCACCGAGGAATGGACTATAGTAAGTATCGCCGTAAAAAGGTAAAGTATAAGTACGCCCAAAATTATCAGAATCAATGATACCTTCAAAGGTAACGCTGGTCAGGTTGGTGCAGTCGACAAAGGCAATATCAATAATGGAAATAACGCTTTCCGGTATAATAACGCTTATCAGTCCAGAGTTTTGGAAAGCTTGACTATCAATGTTAGTAACATTACTTCCTATGGTTACGCTGGTTAGATTTTGACAGTTTTGAAAAGCACTCAAACCAATAGTAATAACGCTGTCTGGTATAATAACGCTTATCAGTCCAGAGTTTCGGAAAGCTTGAGCATCAATGTCAGTAACATTATTTCCTATGGTTACGCTGGTTAGATTTTGACAGTTTTGAAAAGCTAGTTGCCTAATGATAGTAACGCTGTCCGGTATGATTACGCTCGTAATACTTGTATTTATAAATCCGTTGACAGCAATTTCAGTTACGGGCAAGCCTTCATAAGATGCGGCAATAACTACCGCGCCGCTTGTTACAGTCCCTCTGCTTACACTGTATGTGCCTTCATTATCGCCTGTGGTGATAAGCGTATACGCAAGACCGGGTGTGCCTGCGACCTGTGTTCCCGCTTTTTTCTCACCGTTGAATGCGGCAACTGCGGCATTAAGCGCCGTTACTGCGCTGTCAACTTGCGCTTGTGTTGTGGAGTTGGTTTTGGCGGTTTGCGCCGCTGTGATGGCGTTGGTCAGCGCGGTCATAACGGTTTGCGTTACCCACTGCTGGGAAGGGTTTACATCGCTGCCGTCTGCGCTGATTTCAATCCCCGCTTTTGCGGCGTTGGCGTTATTGATTGCCGTATCAAGCGCGCTGTAGTTGAGCGCGCCGCCGCCCTGTGTGCCCGCTTTTTTCTCGCCGTTGAATGTGGTAACTGCAGTATTAAGCGCCGTTACTGCGCTGTCAACTTGCGCTTGTGTTGTGGCGTTGGCTTTGGCGGTTTCTGCCGCTGTGATGGCGTTGTCCAGCGCGGTCATAACGGTTTGCGTTACCCACTGTTGGGAAGAGTTTACATCGCTGCCGTTCACGCTGACCGTAACATCTGCCTTTGCGGCGTTGGCGTTGTTGATTGCCGTATCAAGCGCGCTGTAGTTGAGTCCGCCGCCGCCCTGCGTGCCCGGTTGTTTTGCCGTTGTAAAATCAGACATCGCCGTGTTAAGCGCGCCGTAAGCGGCGGCAAGGTCTGAGCCGGGGTTTCCTGCCGCTGTGATTGCGTTTTCCAAAGCGGTCATTTGCGCCTGCGTTACCCAGTCATCGCTTGGAAGTACATCGCTGCCGTTCACGCTGACAACTGCCGTACCTTTCAGCGTATTGGCTTCGCCGATAAGCGCATCGAGTAATGTCTGCGTTACCGATAGCTCGCCGTACGCTTTTGCGTCGTTGAATGTTTCAACTGCGGCATTAAGCGTTGTTACCGCGCTGTCAACTTGCGCTTGTGTTGTTGCGCTGGTTTTTGCCGTCTGCGCTGCTGTAATGGCGGCGTTCAGCGCGTCCATGTCCGCCTGCGTTACCCACTCAACCGTTGCAGCCACATCTTCACCGTCTTCACTGATTTCAACCCCTGCCTTTGCGGCGTTGGCGTTGCTGATTGCCGCATCAAGCGCGCTGTAGTTGAGCGCGCCGCCGCCTTGCGTTCCCGCTTTTTTCTCACCATTGAATGTGGTAACTGCCGTATTAAGCGCGGTAACCGCGCTGTCAACTTGCGCTTGTGTTGTGGAACCGGTTCTGGCGGTTTCTGCCGCTGTGATGGCGGTGTTCAGCGCGGTCATAACGGTTTGCGTTACCCACTGCTGTAAAGAGTTTACATTGCTGCCGTCTGCGCTGACTTCAACCTCTGCTATTGCGGCATTGGCGGCGCTGATCGCCGTATCAAGCGCGGCAAAGTTGAGTATGTCGCCGCCATCGGGGTCGCCGCAACCAAGTAGGATAAAAGCGAAAAGAGAAATCGCACACACAGCGCGGAGAGCAGACAGCATCCGCCCCTTCCCTTTGCTTTTTTCTTTTTGAATTGTTCTTTTCATAAAGAACTCCTTTTTATAGTCCGTAGACTTTAGTTTGAAAACTTCAACGAAGTTTTTATGTTTATCTAGTTCGTTTTTCAACTTGAAAATACTCATTTTATTTCCATTCTTTACGGGCTGCTTGAAGTAGTTCAAAGACTGTATTTTGTCCGCTTGGCGGGGGGCTTTTTTTTGTGTTGTTGTTGTATTTACATGGGGGGGGGGGGGGGGGGGGGGGAAAAAAAAAAAAAACGCAAAAAAAAAAAAAAAGAACGCTTTTGTTTGGGGTTTTTTTTTTTCTCGGCGG
>Ga0099364_10003998_pt1 | contig 22463 bp, 21 predicted proteins | sample TergutTh196P3_FD_73070 | JGI IMG/M metagenome (GOLD analysis project Ga0099364, IMG submission 73070) | Microcerotermes parvus P3 segment gut microbial communities from Pointe-Noire, Republic of the Congo - Th196 P3 | ecosystem: Host-associated > Arthropoda: Insects > Digestive system > Gut ...
TGCCCGGCCAGCCGATCAGGCCCGCTTTCATGCCCTCATCACCAGAAGCTGTAACCGTAGGAGAGGCCCAGAGCGTTGAAGCCTTGATTGGCCCTCTGGGTGTAGGCGTTGGAAAAATGGGAGGCGTCAATGCCCAGGTTGTGGCGGAGGTCTTCGCCGAAGCGAAGACCTAGGCTGGCCCGGAGATTGAAAAGGAAGTGTCCGCCGCCCATGTCGCGGTCCAGAAAATAATCCTCGGACATATAAGAGGGGCCGACGTTGAAGGCCAGGTAGGGGCGGGCCGTCTCCCAGGTGTTTAGTTCCAGGCGCAGGCCCAAGGCGGCCACCAGTCCCCAGAGGCGATCGACCCTGGCTTCGGGATAGTCTTTCTTGTCACCGAACCAGAGGGTCAACCCCATGTTGGCGTAGGGAGTGAGGCTGTAGTCGGCCCGGTCCAGCCAGGGTTCGAAAGAGTGTTGCAGGTAGAAGTCGAAGACCGTGGAGCTGCGCGTACCGTAACTTAGGCCGGCGCGCAGGGCCGTGTCTTGGGCCGCGGCCGGCCCGGCGGCCAGAACTAAAACCAGAGCCAGGAGGCCGGTCAGTCCCAAGATTTTTCTTTTGTTCCAAGCCATGACTTTAATCCCTCCGCGTTTTATTTCCTGATTATATTATACCGGCTTTTAAGTCAACGACCCTGGCCAAAAATTTCAGGGCTTCAATTGTGGCCGCTTCGGTCACCGCCCGGCGATCTCCGGCGAAACGGTACTCGGCTGTCCGAACGCCTTTGTCTCCGGCCACGGCCAGCCAGACCAAGCCGACCGGTTTGGCCGGGCTTCCTCCATCGGGGCCGGCGATGCCGGTGGCGGCCACGGCCAAATCGGCTCCCAAGCGGCGGCGGGCGCCTTCGGCCATGGCCCGGGCGCAGGCCTCACTCACGGCGCCGTGTTCGCTGAGGAGGCCCGTGGGCACATCCAAAAGGTTCGTCTTGACCTCGTTGGCGTAAGCCACCACCGAGCCCAGGAAATAGGTGGAACTGCCCGGTTGCCGCGTGAGAGCCGCGGCCACTCGTCCGCCGGTCAGGCTTTCGGCCGCGGCCACGGTCAGCCCGGCGACCGTAAGACGCCGGGCCAAGTCTTCAGCCGCCGGACTCAAAACCAACCCGTGGCCAGGGCCAGACGCAAAACCAGACAGGCGTAAAGCCCGGCAAGGATATCATCGGCCATAACCCCGAAACCGCCGGGTAGCTTGCGGTCGGCCCAGCTAACCGGCCAAGGCTTCAATATATCAAAAAATCTGAACAAGATAAAACCCAAAACCCAGGTTGACGGCTGGTTGGGGGCCATAAAAACAGTGGTGAGATAGCCGGCCGTCTCGTCGATGACCACCTGGGGCGAATCGTGAACTCCCAGCTCGGCCTCGGCCCGCCGGGCGGCCCACCAGCCCACGAAAAAAACAAGGGCCAAAAGACTGGCCTGGACGAACCAAGACCCATCACCCACCAACCAGAACAGGGGCAAGCCCAGAAGGGTGCCGCAGGTGCCTGGGGCCTTTGGGGAGAGGCCCAGCCCCAGGCCGGTATAGATCAACCTGGCCGCTGACCAGGGCGGCTGGCCTGGCCGGGGGCCCACTTAAGATTCCTCAATCATTTTGACCGGGACGCTGAAAGAAAACTCCGCCCCGCCTTCGGGGCGGTTGGCCAGCTTGAGCTGCCCTCCAAGGGCGGACACCAGGTTCTTGGTCAGCTTAAGCCCCAGGCCCAGACCGCCGTGCTTACGGATCATGGAACCATCGCCCTGGCGGAAAAGTTCCTGGGATTCCATTATATCCTCATTAAGGCCTGGGCCGTTGTCATAGACGGCGCAGGCCAGCCGGAGCCCATCATCCTTATCTTTTTCCAGCACGGCCCGTATAACCGCTTCGCCCCGTCCCTCGTCCATAAATTTTATGGCGTTATGGACCAGCTTTCCCATGGCCAATAGGAGGAAGTTGTAGCCGCCCTCCAGGACGGCGTTGGGGTTGTCTCCGCTCTCTCCACGGAGGTTGACCTTTCTGTTCAGGGCTTGGTTTTCGAATTTGCGGGTGAGGTTCTGCAACAATAGAAAGGGGCTGAATATGGCCATATCGTTGGTCAGGCGGCCGCCTTCGAGATTGCTGATATCTATGATGTCGTTCACTATGTCGAAGAGGCGGTCGGCTCCGTCCTTGGCCAGGGCCAGATTGCCCCGCAACTCGTCATTGAGGGCCTCGTCCTCCAGGGCCAGAGCGAGCATGCCGATGATGATGTTCAGAGGCGTCCGGAACTCGTGGTTGATGTTGGCCAGAAACTCTTGCTTGGCCTTTTCGGCTTGTTCCGAGACCAGGCAGGCCTTTTCCCGTAAAACATCGCGAACTTCACCCAGTGGCAGGAAGACGGCTTTGACCGCTAACTGCCGGCCATCTAAACCGCACAGGCCGCCCCAGGCGGTTATTTCCAACGATAAAGGCTGACCGGCCAGGGTTTCGCCGCGCATCAGCCAGTTGGTCACCCGCCCTTGGCGATTTAAGAGTTCAAAAAAACCGGTCGTGGCTTCGGAACCGAAGTGGGCCGCCAAAAAATGGCCGGATTCCAAAGCCTCCTCGGCCTCCACGGTGTTCCGATAACCAAAGGTCTCCGCCAGGGCCTGGTTGGCCAGGTACAGACCGTGCCCCCGGTCGATTATATAGGCCGGCAAGGGGAGATTCTGCCAGAAATCCTCCAAAATATCCCGGCCGCACTCCGCAGTCGACTCCAAGGCCGTCATAGAAGGCTCAAGTTCACTTGAGAAGGACTTCGACCGGCTTGAGGCCGAAGGGAGAGCCATGTTCTATGGCCGTGAGCACCGCGCCGCCGCCTGTGAAGAAGTAATATGACTGGTCGTCCAAGGCTTCCATATAGATGCCGGGCTGAAGGTTTTTCAGCTCGGTCAGGGTATCGCCGCCGCCGTAGAGCTTCAATGCCTTTTGATTCCCGGCTATAAGGCCGTACAAGGCCCGGCTGCCTTCGCTGAAATGGGGGGTCAGGCCCATGACGGCGTTGACGAAGATAGTACGAGCCTGGCCAAGGGGGCCGCTGAGAGCGGGGTCATCAAAGGATTCCGGGGCCGCATCCAGGAAATAGGCGTATTTTCGGCCCGGGGAAAAATCGGCCACTTTGACCGTCCGCATCTGGGCCGGGTCGCGCCGGTCCAGAACCTGGGATTCCACCAGGGCTTTGGGTTCCAATATCTTGCCGGCGTTTTTGTCCTTTTCCGCCAGGCCCTTGGCCAGTTCCACATCCTCGGTCTCCACCCCGGCCACCTCAATGCCGTACTTGGCGCAAAGGTAGGCGTTGTAGATGACGCCGCCCAGAACGAGGTGGTTGACTTGGTCGTAGAGCTTGTTCAGAGGCCCGATCTTAGTGTCGTACTTGGCGCCGGCCACCACGGCCACGAAGGGAGCTTCCGGCGAAAGCACCCGGTTCAGATTATGAAGTTCCTTTTGCATGAGGAAACCGGCACAGGAGGGCATGGCCTTGGCCACGTCAAAGGTGGAGGCGTGAGGCTGCCAGGAACCGAAGGCGTCATTTACATAGAGATCGGCAATGGAGGCCAATTCGGCGGCCAAGCTTTTGGTCTTGACGTCCTTGGATTCCTCGCCGGCGAACCAGCGGGTGTTTGGCAGGTATAGCCCGCCCAACCTGCGCGCCTTAAGGCTGTCCATAAGGGGGGCCATGACCCCGTTGTCCAGGCCGGCAATGCCCCACTCGGGGTCCGCCTTCAGATCGGGTATGACCAGGTCGGCCTCCAGCTTGCGGTTGAGGTATTCCACCACCGGCTCCACGGATGTGCCGGGTCCGCTTTTGATCTGGCCGGTCTTCCCATCGCGGGTGCGGCCGTTGTGGGTCATCAGGATGGGGTAGCCGCCCCGGGCGGATATATAATGGATGAGACCAAAGGTGGAATCAATGCGGAAGGCGTCTTTTATTACGCCCTTTTCCACGACATTGTGATCGACCCTGGCCAGCACTATCTTCCCGGCCAGATCAAAATCCTGGATTTTTGGAAGTTTCGCGGCGCTCATGAATCTTTCTCCTTGAAAATTATTCAAAAAGGGCCCCGCACCAGGGGCAGAACTTGAAATCGGAACTGCCCAACTGTTCATGGCAGTGGTTGCAGACCAGAGTCATTTCCTCGGCGCAATAGGGGCAATAGGTAAAACTTTTGAACAGGTGGCGCTGTTCCGGAGTCAAAGTGGAAATTTTTTCAGAACAATCGGTTTCCTGGCAAATTTTGTCCACGCTGCTGGTCAGTGTTTCGCTCATCAGGACTCCTCCGGGATATTTTGGGTATTATACACCAGCGGCCAGTTAAAAAAAAGGTAGTCTCCAACCCGCCTGACCGGCGGCCAGGGGTGAATGGGCAAAGCAATAGGGGAGCTTTGTCGATCAAGCCGGCTGCCGGCCTTATGTCGCCGTTGTGATCAGGGGCCGCCAAGCCGGCATGAGGCTCTGATCCACACAATGGCCCTCGCTGGAGGCCTCGACCACCACTCCGCCCCGGAAAATGAAAACGGCCATGCAGGACAGGTTCCGGGGCGGCAGGGCGCCGGACGCGCCCTCTGTGGGGGGGGTGACGGTAATGGTCTGGGTCCAGCTGTAGATGGTCGAATTATTGTGGGTGATGCCCTGCTGCACCTGGCCCCAGCGGGTCCGAAGCGCGGCCAGGGTGAGGCCGGGGGCCGCGTCCAGTTTTTCCTGAAAGGCCTTCTGCGCCGCTTTATATTGAGCTTGGGCTCCCGCCGCCGACGAGACCTTTCGTTGTGGGCTGGCCGGCTGTTGTTCATGCCCGGCGCAACCGGAAATAATAAAACAGGCCAACGCAAAAAAACAAAGTTTCCTCATAGTTACCCTCCCTTAATCATCTTCTTCCGGTATGTCCAGTTCGTCCCCCTCCATTTTGGCCAAGTCTTCAAAGCGGATATCCAGGCCCAGAACGCCGACGATTTCATCATCTTGGTTGCGGATGGGACCGCTGACCGTTATGCACAAGGCCCCGGTGAGGCGTGAGGTGTAGAAGTCCGTGACATAGATCTTGCCGTTTTCCATCGGGGCCGCGTACCAGATGCGGTCGGAGAGGTTGGAGCCCACATCGTAGTTGGTGGCGTTGATGAACTTGGTCTTGTCATGGAGCGAGACCACGTTGCGGGTGGTCTTGACCCCGTTGGCATCGGTTATATAAATGAACTGAATGTAGAGGATGTCCGTGACCCATTTTTCCATCAGGGGTTCCTGGCGGGCCGGGTCCATGGAGCGGATTTCCTGGTTCTCGATCATTTCCTCAATTAGTTCCTGGACCAGTTCCCGGGCCTTGGTCTTAAGGCGGTCGAACTGGGAAATAAAGCACTGGGGCAGGTAGTACCGGGCCAGGTTTTCCAACTCGCGGTTGGACATGTTTGCGCTGCGCCCCTGTTCGTATTCCCGGCAAACGGCCTTATAGAGTTTCATTATGCCGGGGTGGCGCTTGTCCAAGGCATTGTTTCCGGCGAGATCGAGCCGTTGGTTGAGCCAGTGGGTCAGGCCGGCCGTGCCCGACTTGTCGTTGATGGAGATGGAAGGGGCCCGGCCCAATATGGCGGCGGTGTCGAAGATGCTGTATATTTCCTCGTTCTTCATCAGCCCGTCGGCGTGGATGCCGGCGGCGGTGACGTTGAAGTCGCGTCCCACCAGGGGCTGCTGGGAGGGGATATGGTGATGGATTTCGGTCTCGAAATATTCAGCCAGGTCGCTGATGGCGGTGAGGTCCATTTCCCCCGTGGTCCCGGTCAGGGCGGCGTATTCCACCAGTAGGGCTTCCAGGGGGGTGTTGCCGGTGCGCTCGCCGAAGCCCAGAAGGGTGCTGTTGATGGAGCCGAGCCCGTAGAGCCAGGCAGTGGAAGCGTTGATGAAACCCTTGTGGAAATCGTTGTGGCCGTGCCATTCCAGGTTTTCGCCCTCGCAGCCGGCTTCATCTATGAGGGCCCGCACGAGCTTGCCCACCGAGCGGGGCAGGGCCGCGCCGGGGTAGGTCACGCCCATGCCCATGGTATCGCAGAGACGAATTATTATGGGCTTCCCGGCCTCCTCGGACAAGCGCCCGAGCCTCTGGGCAAAGGGGACCACCAGGCCGTAGATGTCGGCCCGGGTGACGTCCTCGAAATGGCAGCGGGGGGTTATGCCCAGGCTGAGGGTCTCCTGAACCAAGGCCAGGTAGTCGGCCACGGCCTGGCCCCGGGTCAGGTTTAGCTTCAGATGGATGTGATAGTCGGAAATGGAGGTCAGGATGCCGGTTTCGTCCAGTTCCATGCTTTTGACCAGTTCCAGGTCCTTGGCCATGGCCCGTATCCAGCCCGTGATGATGGGAAAGGGGAGCCCCAGATTCCGGCAGGCCTCCACGGCCTGGCGGTCCTTTTTGCTGTAGAGAAAAAATTCCGACTTGCGCACTATGCCCCGCGGCCCGCCCAAGCGGGCCAGGAACTTGAAGATGTTGATTATCTGATCCACCGTATATGGTGGCCGGGCCTGCTGGCCGTCGCGGAAGGTAGTGTCGGTGACCAGCAGTTCCCGGGGCGGGGCCAAGGCCGGTTCAGTGCCTTCGAAGGTAATGCGTGGCACTTCGGTGTAGGGGAAGATATCGCGAAAGAGCACCGGGTCTTCCCGGTCGATCAATTCAAAGCGCCGCGGCGTTTTGGCCTCCTGCCGAATTAGGTTCGTCATTGACGGTTCTCCAAGTTCATCAGCAAAGATATCGGCTCCCTCACGATGCTTTTTCCTTCAGGCGGAGCGAAAGCTCCAGAAGCTGGCCCGGCTCCACAGGCCCCGGGGCCTCGGTCAAGGGGCAGGCGGCCTTCTGGGTCTTGGGGAAGGCTATGACATCGCGCAGGCTCAAGGCCCCGGCCATGAGCATGGTCAGGCGGTCCAGGCCTAAGGCGCAGCCGCCGTGGGGAGGGGCGCCGTAGGCCAGGGCGTCCAGGAGGAAGCCGAATTTCTCCCGGGCCTCGGCTTGCTCCAGGCCCATGACCCGGAAGACCGCGGCCTGGACATCGGGCCTGTGGATGCGGATGGAGCCCCCGCCTATTTCATGGCCGTTTAAGACCAGGTCATAGGCCTGGGCCAGAACCCGTTCCGGGGCGCTGGCCAGAAATTCCAGGTCGGCCTCGCGGGGGGCGGTGAAAGGGTGGTGGACGGCCGCGAAGCGCCGGGCCTGGGCGTCATACTCAAACATGGGGAAATCGGTCACCCAGGCGAACTTGAAATCGCCCTCGCGGATGAGGTTCAATTCCTGGGCCAGCCGGACCCGCACCTGGCCCAGAACGGAGGCGGCCACGGCCGGGGCGTCGGCCCCGAAAAAGATGACATCGCCGGAGCAGGCGCCCAAGGCTTCAGCCAGGGCGGTCCTTTCCCCTTCGGTTAGAAACTTTACCAGGGGCCCCTGCCAACCCTCGTCGGCCAGTTTGATCCAAGCCAGGCCGCGGGCGCCGGCCCCGATGGCGAAAGCCACCAGGTCGTCTAGCTGCTTGCGTGAAAAGGCGGCCGCCCCGGGAGCGCGAATGGCCCTGACGCAACCGCCCTGGAACAGGCTTTCGGCAAAAACCTTGGCTTGGCAGCCGGTCAGAATATGGGAGACTTCCACTATCTCCAGGCCGTAGCGCAGGTCCGGCCGGTCCAGCCCATAGCGCATAAGGGCGGTCTCATAGGTCAGGCGGGGGAAGGGACGGGGCAGTTCCAGATTCAGGGCGCCCCGGAAGACCGCGGCCATGCAGCCTTCCAGCATCTCCATTACGTCCTGGGGCTCGACAAAGGACATTTCCAGGTCCACCTGGGTGAATTCCGGTTGGCGGTCGGCCCGCAGGTCTTCGTCCCGGAAGCATTTGACTATCTGGCAATAACGATCCACCCCGGCCACCATCAGGAGCTGCTTGAAAATCTGGGGCGACTGGGGCAGGGCGTAGAAGGCGCCGGGATTGAGGCGGGAGGGCACCAAGTAGTCCCGGGCCCCCTCTGGGGTGGACTTGGTCAAGACCGGGGTTTCCACTTCCAAAAAACCCTGGCCGGCGAAATAGTCGCGGGTCAGCTTGGCCACCTGGTGGCGGAGGATGAAATTTTTCAGCACCATCGGCCGCCTGAGGTCCAGGTAGCGGTATTTGAGGCGCACACTCTCGCTGACGTCGGCATGATCATCCACCACGAAGGGGGGGGTTTGGGCAGTGTTCAAGACTCTCAGCTCGCGAATGAAGACCTCCACCCGGCCGGTGGCCAGGTTGGGGTTGACCATGTCGTCCGGCCGGGCCCGCACCAAGCCGGAGAGGGCCAATACATATTCTGCCCGCACATCGTGGCTTTTCCGGTGGGTAATCTCGTCCTCTTCCGGGTTGAAGACGGTCTGGACCAGGCCGGTGCGGTCCCTCAGATCAATGAAGACCAGGCCCCCGTGGTCCCTTCGGTATTGCACCCAGCCCATTATGACCACTTCCCGGCCCAAAAGTTCAAGCCCGATTTCGCCGCAATAATGGGTCCGCTTCAGGCCGGTCATGTTTTCCAGGGTTGCCGGCATCAGGACGTCTCCAATCTTAAAGGTAGGGTGTAAGGTCGAATAGACCTTGCTCATGACTGGCCAGATCGCGCACTGTGGCCTGACCGCGGGCCAGCTCGTCCTCGCCCAGCATGAAAACCCGGGCCGCGCCGAGCTTATCGGCCTTCTTCAGGCGGCTTTTAAGGCTGCCCGGAGTCCAGTCGGCGGCCACCCTGAGCCCTTGTCCGCGCAGGCTTTCAGCCAGCTTGAAAGCCGGAAGCAAGGCCGAAGGGTGGATGAGGGCCAGGTAGCAGTCCGGCCCGGCCGAGGCCGCAGGGTTTTTGTCCTTTAGGAGCAGGATCAACCGCTCCAGGCCAGCGGCAAAACCAACGGCCGGGATGCTCCCCCCCCCCAATTCCCGGGCCAGGCCGTCGTAGCGGCCTCCTCCTGCCACGGCGTTCTGCGCCCCCAGACCGCCTGAAAGCACCTCAAAGGCGGTGCGGGTGTAATAGTCCAAACCCCGCACCAGGAGGGGTTCAATTTTATAGTCCAGTCCCAGGGCCGAAAGGAGGGTTTGGAGGGTCTCAAAGTGTACGGCGCAGTCCCGGCAGAGGCTTTCGAGGATGCGGGGGGCCGCCTGGACCTGTTCACGGCAGGCCTCGTTCTTGCAATCCATGACCCGGAGCGGGTTGAGTTCCAGGCGCCGCCGACAGTCCGGGCAAAGGGTCGCGTTCCGGGCGTTTAAAAATTCCACCAGCCGGGTACGGAAGCCCGGCCGGCAGGTCGGGCAACCCAGGGAATTGAGATTGATGGACAAGCCGTCCATATCCAGTTCCCTTAGAAAAGCGGCCAGATAAGCCAGAAGCTCGGCATCCGCGCCAGGTCCGGGGTCGCCGTAGATTTCCGCATCCAGTTGGTGAAACTGCCGAAGGCGGCCCTTTTGGGGCCGTTCGTGGCGGAACATGGGGCCCAGGCAGAACAGCCGGGCCGTCCGCCCGCCCGCGGCCAGGCTGTGTTCCAGAACGGCTCTCATCATGCCGGCCGTGGCCTCCGGCCTCAAGGTCAGTTTTTCCCCTCCCTTGTCGGTGAAAGTATACATTTCCTTTTCCACGATGTCGGTGGCCTCGCCAATGCCCCGGACGAAGACTTCCGTCCGTTCAGCTACCGGGACCCGAAATTCATCGAAATTGTAACGCCGGGCCGTTGTCCTGGCCGCCTCTTCCAGCCGGCGCCACAGGGGGGCCTCTTCAGGCAGGATGTCCTTGAAACCTCTAATGGCGTTGAACATTCACAAAAGCTCCAGGAACCGGGACGTCTCTGAACGTAAAATTGAAAAGATTTATTATAGCCCAAATACCCCTTAGAGCCAAGCGATTTAAAGCCGCTTTCTAATTCGCGGCTTTACTTTTTCTTCAATAGCGTATATAATTTGGGAAAGCTTATAAGCGGTTATTTATTATACACCACGATCGCCAAAACCAGTGGGAAGGGTTATGCCTAAACAACTCAAGAAGCAGACAGCCGAACATCTTGTTGAAGTCAGCCTTAAAATTTCCAAAAGCAAGCTACCCCTTATTTCGGATGTTTTGAAAGCTGTGATGGCTCTGGCCGGCGGCAAGGTTGAAGCAAAACTGGAAACAACACTGGAACAAAAAAAATCACAAAAAAAACCGCGGGCGGCCAAGATGAATATAAAAACGGTCGCCGCCAAGCAACCGGCTAGGAGGGGGCGGCCCCCGGCTGAAAAAAACCCCCCGGCTTCGCCTGAAACCGCGGCCTTGATCCGCGATTTGAGGACCAAGGCCGGTTTAAGTCAGAAAGGACTGGCCGTTAAACTGAAAATCGGGCAGAATCAGATATCGCTCCTGGAAACCTGTAAACAGCACCTCAAACCCGCCCTAGCCAAAAAACTTGGCCGGCTGTTCAAAACTTCGATCCCGAGCTGACCGACAGTCGCCTGGCCGCGGCCGCTTATTGATTGCCCGGCCTCCAGTCGGTTGCTGAGGAACCCCTATGTCCATCCGTCTGCGCCTGGTCTTGGCTTTCGCCATCTGCCTGACCCTGGCCTGCGGTAGCATCTGCGCCATAATTTTCTACGAAATTACTAAAGTCAAGCGTCAGGCCTTTTACGACATGGCCGTCACCCAACTGGAACGGGTCGAGGAACAAGTCGAAGCCTCCCTGTCCGCCGGCGTAATGAACGCCAGATACCTCGGCAGCCTCAGGCTGGTGCGGGAATCCCGGGGCAGACTTACCAGCTATCTCGACACCACGGCCACCACGACCCTGCGCTACGAGAGGCACCCCCCCCACGAAAAGCTGATTTACGACGAGTTCCTCCCGGTGGTACGGTCCAACATCAGTTACGGCTTGGTTTTCGTAGTCAACGACGACGGCCAGATCGCCCAGGCCCCCGAAGGCCATGTCAAGCTAGCCGGCTATGACCCCCGGGAAGAGACCTGGTACCAGGAACTCATGGCAACTCCGGGCAGGCTGGCCATGAGTTCACCCCATAAGGGCAGAGACGGATCCATGTTTGTGAGCATCATGGTGAAGACGGTTGACACGGCTGGCAAGCCCTTGGGCATGGTGGGCATTGACTTTAACCTGACCAGCCTGCTCCGGGCCCTTTCCGATCGCCGCATTTTGAAAACAGGCTATCTGGTGGTTTTCGATCCGGCCGGCCGGATAATCGCCGACGGCCATAACCCGGAACATGCCTCCCTGGAACCGGGGGATTATCCTGAGTTGTGGCGGCGCCTGGCTGAAAGCCCCGATGGTGAATTCTACGGCCTGGGGGCCCGAAAGGTCGAGGAATATGTCGTCACCCGCACCATGACCGATACCTTGGGCTGGAAGCTGGCCGTGGTCTTCAACCGTTCCGAAATGATGGAATCGACATACGCCATCCTGACTATAATCGGCCTCACCATCGGTCTGGTCCTGATCCTGGCCCTGATAGTGGAGACCTTAGTGGCCAGAAGCATTGTCCGGCCCCTGGAGGAACTGGTGGCCGCCGCCCGGCTCATATCCAGCGGCGAATACGAGATAGCGGAGGCGCTCCGGGGAGAACTGCGGAAAAAGCTGAACGTCACCGGTCAAGGGGAGATCGGCGAACTGGCCGAAGCCCTCAGAAATATGATAGCCACCCTGGAACAGCGCATCAGTGATGCCCGAGAGGCCAGCCGGGCCAAGAGCGAGTTCATGGCCAACATGAGCCATGAGATACGCACGCCTATGAACGCCGTTTTAGGCTTGACCCATTTGCTTCTGGAGACGGACTTAGATGATCAGCAGCGGGAATTCACGGAGAAGGCCAACCGTTCCGGCCAGGCTCTTCTGGGCATCATCAACGACATTCTGGATTTTTCCAAAGCTGAAGCCGGCAAGATGACCGTGGAGAATGTCCCTTTCTCCTTGAGGGCGGTCTTAGGCGACCTGAACGCCATTTTTCAGGAACGCAGCCTTCAGACAGGACTCTCCTTGACCTTGGAGTTTCCAGACGACCTGCCCGACCGCCTGACCGGCGATCCGTTGCGGCTGAGGCAAATTTTTATAAATTTGGTGGGCAACGCCTTCAAGTTCACCCAAAAAGGCGGTATAACCGTCACCGCCGCCGTGACGGAGAAGGCTAGGGAAACCGTGACCCTGTCCTTTAAGGTCCGGGATACGGGCATCGGCCTGACTCCGGAGCAGGCAAAGGCCGCCTTCGACCCTTTCACCCAGGCCGATTCCTCCACCACCCGCCGCTTCGGCGGCACTGGCTTGGGCCTTACCATAACCAAGAGCCTGGTGGAACTCATGGGCGGCGCCATTGAATTGACTGGAGAGCCGGGCCGGGGGGCGACCGCCGGTTTTACCTCGGTATTTGGCTTGGCCTTGGAAACCCCGGCGGAGAGCCCCGCTCCTTTGGCCGGCAAGACCACGACCGCCCCGGCCGAAGATCAGGCTCTGGCGGGTCATCGTGTGCTTCTGGTAGATGACAACGAAGTCAACACCCTGGTGGCCAAAAAGCTTTTAAGGAAAATGGGGCTTGAAGTCACCACGGCGGAAAACGGCAAAGCTGCCTTGGACCGGCTGGAGGAAGCCACAGAGGCCGGCCGCCGCCCGGCCTTTGATTTAGTGCTGATGGATATCCAGATGCCGGTGATGGACGGCTTTGAAGCCACCCGTCTCATAAGGGCCAACCCGGAATATGAGGGGCTGGTCATCGTGGCCATGACCGCCCACGCCTTCGCCGAGGAAAGGGAGCGCTGCCTGGCCGCCGGCATGAACCGCCACCTACCCAAGCCAATTGATTTGACCGCCTTGAGGCAGACCCTCAGGCACTATATTCTGAACGAACCGGAACCCCCAGCGATTCCTGACCGCCCATAAAGGGGCGCAGTACCTCGGGTATCATGACCGTGCCGTCGGGGTTCTGGCAGTTTTCCAGTATGGCGGCCAGACAGCGGCCTATGGCCAAGGCGGAGCCGTTCAAGGTATGGACGAATTCGGGTTTGGCGCCTTTGGCGCGGCGGAAGCGTATATTGGCCCGGCGGGCCTGAAAGTCGGTGAAACTGGAGCAGGAGGAGATTTCCCGGTAGAGGCCGGGGCCGGGCAGCCAGACTTCCAGGTCGTAGGTTTTGGCCGAGGAAAAGCCCATATCGCCGGTGGAGAGGCAGACCACCCGGTAGGGCAAGTGCAACTGGCGCAATACCTCTTCGGCGTCGCGGGTCAGTTGTTCCAGGGCGGCCAAGGAGTCTTCGGGGCGGGTGAACTTTACCAGTTCCACCTTGTCAAACTGGTGGACGCGGATAAGGCCCCGGGTATCGCGGCCGGCCGCGCCGGCTTCGGCCCGGAAGCAGGGGGTGTAGGCGGTGTAGCTGAGGGGTAGTTGCCCGGCCTCCAGGATTTCGTCGCGGTGAAGGTTGGTCACGGGCACTTCGGCGGTGGGCGCCAGCCAGTAGTCGGTGTTTTCAATTTTGAAGGAGTCCCCGGCGAATTTCGGCAGTTGCCCGGTGCCGCGCATGGAATCGGAATTGATGAGGCAGGGCGGCCATATTTCCCGGTAGCCGTGGCGGCCCGTGTGAAGTTCCAGCATGAAGTTCATGAGGGCCCGGGTCAGGCGGGCCGCGTCTCCGGTCAGGACAGCGAAGCGGCTACCGGAGATTTTACCGGCCCTGGCGAAATCCATCAGGTTTTCTCCGAGTTCCCAATGGTTTTTGGGTGGGAAAGGGAATTGGGGCGGGTCCAGCCAGCGCCGCACTTCCATGTTTTCAGCCTCGGTCGGCCCCACGGGCACGCTGTCGTCGGGGCGGTTGGGAATGGTCAGTAGAAGGGCCCTTTCCTCTTCCTCAACTAGGGATAGGGCCGGGTCCAGTTCCTTGATCCGGGCGGAGACCCCCTTCATCTGGTCAATGAGTTCCTCAGCCGGCCGGCCGCTTTTTTTTAGGGCGGTGATTTCTTCGTTGACCTGGTTGCGGCGGGCCTTTAAGGTTTCGACCTCGTTCAAAAGGACCCGGCGCTTTTGGTCCAAATCCCGAAAATTGTCCAAGAGTCCGCGCCGGTCGGCTTCATTCATGTTTCGGTTGGCCAGCATCCGGTCAATTTCGCCGAAGTTGTCGCGCACATATTTCAGGTCCAGCATGGTCTTTCTCGTAATCAAATCGGCCAGGGGCCGGCGCCTTCACGCAAAACGACCGGGTCGTCGCCGATCAGGGAGATGATGGTGGAGGGCCGGCCGGGGACCGGGCCGCCGTCAATGACGGCATCCACCTGGTTTTTGAAAAGCTCCTCCAGGTCGCGGGGTTCAGCCGGGGCCGGCCCATTGTCCAGAGCGGCGGAAGTGTTGATTATGGGTCGGCCCAGAGCTGTCACCAAGGCTTGGACAATGGCGTGGTCCGGCACGCGGATGCCGCATTCGTGGCGCTTGGTCAGCATGAGCTGGGGCACCAGCCTGGTGGCGTCAAGGATTAAGGTGTAGGGTCCGGGCAAGAGGCGCTTCATGGTGCGATAGGCGAAATTGGATACCTTGGCGTATTGGGCTATGTCGGTCAGGCCTGAGCAGATGAAGCTGAAAGGGCTTTTGGGATCGCGCTTTTTAAGACGGTAAACCTTCTCCACGGCCTTCTTCTGGGTCAGGTCGCAGCCCAAGCCGTATTGGGTGTCGGTGGGATATATGATCAGCCCTCCGCCCGCGAGAATATCCACTGCCCGCTGGATGAGCCGGCCCTGTGGGTTTTGTGGGTTTATGGACAGGAACATGCGGCCTCTCTTATTCCATTGTATTTGGAATTGGAATTATTGCGGTTTCGGCTGAAGGCCGCTTGGCCACGCGCAGTATACAAAATTTGCCTGCCGGGGTCAATTCCCGGCCAAAAGCCCCGGATTGTAGTGTGTAGGGCGCTGGCAAGTTATTCCATTTGCAAGTTAATTGCGCTATAATTGGTCCAGCCATGTGAGGAAAAATGGCAAATACGTACCAGCGCCCGCGGCGCGCAGGAGGCAAGATGGAACCGGTAAAAATTGTGGATAATGTTTATTGGGTGGGCGCGGTTGATTTCGGCGTTCGCGACTTTCACGGCTATCGCACCTCAGACGGCAGCACCTATAACGCTTACCTCATACTGGATGAAAAGATCACCCTGATAGATACGGTAAAAAAAGAATTTCTGCCCGAACTTATGAGCCGCATTTCAAAAATCGTCGACCCTGGCAAAATAGATCAAGTGGTCGCCAATCATGCCGAGCTGGATCATTCCGGCGCCCTCCCCGGGCTCATGGAAGTCATCGGCCGGGACAAGCCGGTCCATGTCAGCCAGATGGGCGAAAAAATCCTGAAAGCCCATTTTCGCGAAAGCCCAATCAACTACCGGGTGGTGAAAAGCGGCGATGCCCTGGCCTTAGGCCGGCTGAACCTGGAATTTCTGGAAACCAAGATGATCCACTGGCCCGACAGCATGATCAGCTTCTGCCCTGAGCTGGGGCTTTTGTTCTCCCAGGACGCCTTCGGCATGCATCTGGCCACCAGCCGGCGCTTTGATGATGAAGTTGCGCATTGCGTCTGGTGTTATGAGGCCCTGAAATATTTCGCCAACATACTGACCCCCTACACAGGGCCCATCGCCGCCCTTTTGAAGAGTGTAACGGACAGCGGACTTTTGGCCAAGATCAAGATAATTTGCCCCGACCACGGCATTATCTGGCGCACCAATCCATCGGAAATCGTGAGCTGCTACGCACGCTGGGCCAAGCAGGAACCCAGTCGCAAGGCTGTGGTGGTCTACGACACCATGTGGCATTCCACAAAGAAAATGGCTGTGGAACTGGTCGACGCCTTAAGCGCTGAAGGGGTGCTGGTTCGGCAGATGAGTCTGAAAGGCTGCCATCGCAGTGACGTTGTCACAGAAATATTCACTGCCGGGGCCGTCCTGGTGGGCTCGCCCACCTTGAATAACGATCTCTACCCCACCATTGCCGAATTGCTCAGCTATATGCGGGGCCTGAAATTTCAGAACAAGGTGGGGGGGGCCTTTGGTTCCTACGGCTGGAGCGGGGAAGCCGCAAAACTGGTCCAGGCGGCACTGGGAGAAATGAAGTATCATTTGCCGGCCCCGGAAGTTCGCTTTCAATGGGTGCCCAGGGAAGCCGATCTGGAGCCGATGCGGGCTCTAGGCCGGACGGTGGCCGGGGCTCTGCCCCTGGAACCGGCGCCGGCCAGCTTCAACCTGTAATTGACGGGAAATTCTTGGCGATGGGCATACGCCAGCCCGCGCCAAAGGAGCTGGCCTTCAGCTTAAGCACCGGGGCGGCCTGACGGCGTTTGAATTCCGCGGCATGGACCAGGGCGGCCACCCTTCCCACCACGGCCGCGTCGAAACCATCGGCGATGAGTTCTTTCACTCCACGCCGTTCTTCCAACAGGCCCAGCAGAATCCGGTCCAGTTCCTCATAGGGCGGGAGGCTGTCCTGATCGGTCTGGTTGGGGCGCAGTTCCGCCGAAGGAGGCTTGTCCAGGGTGTTTTGAGGAATTACTACGTCCCCTTTGGCGTTGAGCCAGCGGCTGAGGCGGAAAACCTCGGTCTTGTAGAGGTCGCCGATGACGGACAGGCCGCCGCACATGTCGCCGTAGAGGGTGCAGTAACCCACGGCTATTTCACTTTTGTTGCCGGTGGAAAGGAGCATTTCGCCGAACTTGTTGGCATAGGCCATAAGGAGATTGCCCCGGATACGGGCCTGGATGTTCTCTTCGGTGACATCCGGGTCCCGGCCGGCGAAGGGGGCAGCCAAAAGACGACTATAGGCATTCATTAGCGTTCTTATAGGCAGGGTCTGGGTTCTTATTTTAAGATTGCCCTTCAGGGCCAAGGCATCTTTGAGGCTATGGCTTGAGGAATAGGGCGAAGGCATGATCAGGCCGCGAACATTCTCCGGCCCCAGGGCGTTTACGGCTATGGCGGCCACCAAGGCCGAATCAAGGCCCCCAGAGAGGCCCAGAACCACCCGCCGGAAGCCCAGCTTGGCGCAGTAATCGGCCAGCCCCAAGGTCAGGGCCTGCCAGTATTCAGCCTCCGGGGCAGAGTCATTCTCCGGGGCCGAGAGGGATTCGGGATGGTCCAAATCCACCAGGACCATATCCTCGGCGAAACCCCGGGCCAGCTTTTCGCCATTTGGCCCCGCCCACAGGCTGCGGCCGTCGAAAATTAGTTCATCGTTGCCGCCCACCAGGTTGACTCGTAAGAGGTGAACGCGATTCCGTCGGGCCAGGGCGGTCAGCCGGGCCCGGGCTTCACTGCCGGCCATGTAGGGCGAGGCCGCAATATTGATAAGGACGTCCGCAGCTTCGGAACCTGGGGCGGTGTTGTCATCCCATAGGTCATCGCCGATGGTCAGGGCCAAGCGGCGGCCTTGGAACTCGACCAAGGTCGGGGTTTTCCCGGTCTCGAAATAGCGGGCCTCGTCAAAGACCGCCGACAGCCGCCGCTTGTTGTGGGTCGCGGCCACCCGCCCGCCGCTCAAAAAAAGGGCCTGGTTGAGCAGGGGCGACCCCTGGCAGGGATTGCGGCCGATGGTTCCCAGAACCAGGGCCGGACCCTCGGCCAGGCGATGGGCCAGGGCCAGGGAGGCCTGTTCGGCCTCTTCGGCCAAGGCCTGGTAGAGCAAAAGGTCACCGGGGGGGCAGCCGGTCAAAGCCATTTCCGGGGTCAGAGCCAGGTGCGCGCCCCGGGCGGCGGCTTCCCCGGCCCGGGCGGCGATGAGTTCCGCGTTGCGGCTGACGTCTCCAACCTTGGTGTTGATCTGGAGTAGGGCGCAGCGCATTTTTTAAAATCCTTTAATCAGTGTCCCCCAGGGAAATTAGGGAGACCAGAAGGGGAATGGTGATCAGGGAGAGGAGGGTGCCGTGGAAAACGGTTCGGGACGCAAAGGCCGGGTCTGAACGGTAATAACCGGCCAGAAGAGCCAGGCTGGTCGGCGGCGGGAGCGAGGACTGGACCAGGAAGACTTTGATCATCAAGGGCGTTAATTCCAAAAAACGCGACAGGAGGATAATGGTCAGGGGGCTTAAAACGAAGCGGCCTGCGAGTACCAGGGCCAAGTCGCGGTCGGGTTTGAATTTGGGGAGGTTGCCAAGGCTAAGGCCTATGAACAAAAGGGCCAGGGGCACCGTCAGGCTGCCCAGGAGCGTGGCCGAATCCAGGATGAGTTTGGGCGGCTTCAGGCCCATGAGAAGCACGGCTATGGCCAGGGCGAAACCCAGCAGGGGCGGGGAAAAAGCCTGCTTGATTCCCTTCGACCAGCCGCGGCTCGCCAAACTGCCGTCCCGGCTGATGGAGTATTGCCCCAAAGTCCAAAAAAAGGAGGAATTGGCAAAAAAGTAAAGAAGCACATAGGGTAAGGCGGCTTCGCCGAAAAGGGCCAGGTTGATGGGCAGTCCCAGGAATATGGTGTTGGAGGAGGCGAAGCCGGCGGTCACTAGGCCGCGTCGGGACCGATCAACTTTTAACAGTCGGGTCAGGAGGAGGCCTAAGGCGAAATTAAAAAGAATTGATATCAGGGGGGCCAGGACGCCGGGAATGAGCCGGGTGAATTCCTCGCGGTCGAAAGTGGCGAGGACATTGACGAAGAGATAGGGCGGCAAGGCAACCAGGGTCACCAGGCGGGGCAGAAAGATTTTGGTTTCCGGGTAGCACCAGCCGCGGCGATCCAGGATGAAGCCGACCAGGACAATGAAATAGAGCCCTAAAACGCATTCAAGCCCATGAAGAATTACGGACAGCATTTGTCAGAGGCTTGTTTCACAAGTTGAACTGGCTTTCCAGGTCGATGATAAGTTCCACCTCGCCTAGGTGGAGGCGGGTTTTCGCGGCTATTTCTTCGGCCGAGTGGCCTTTTTTGGCCATTTGCAGAACCATGGCCCGAACTTCCGGGGCCGAGGGATTGGCCCGGTCGGCGGCGGAGTCGGCCGCATGGGTTCCCCCTTTATTATTCAGCCCGACCAGTTTTTTCTGGGCGTTGTTTAAGCTGGTTTCGGTCTCTTTCAAAAGGTTCTGGTAATCGGAGAGGCGGCGGTCCAGCTTTAGGATGAGGTCGGCCGAAAGATTTTTCTTGTCCTTTAGGTTCCGTTCAAAGGCAACGGATAGCCTCTCGGCTTCTTCCAAAAATTTTTCCAGGGAGTGTTCCAAATTTTCCGGTAGACGGGCCGGTTCTTCGGGCCGGACGGCCCGGGTACGCCGCCAGATGACCAGTAGTAGGATGACCAGGAGGACTTCCACAGCCATCTGGATGAAGACCAAGGCAACGGACAACTCTAATCCCTGCGGCTTCTTCCTCAGATTCGCACATCGACCACCGGCCGCGGGTCAAAGGGGCCGGGGGCGGCCTCGGTCCCCGGCCGATCATGGGGGGGAGGGAGGCTTCCGGCTTTGCGGGCCGCCTTGCGAAGCCGAAGCCTCCGTCCTTCGCGGCGGTCTTTGGGGTCAACGGCGGTCACCGCCCTGGATTCATCCATGGCCGGCACCGTACTGGTCAGCACCTCCCGGAGCCGCTGGGAAACCTCGGCCTGAGCCTCCCGCCGAGCCGCCTCCTCTGCGGCCAACTGGCCGCCGGCCAAGGCACCGACTTGGGGCGACTGGTTAAGAACCTGGGTCAGGTTGACCAGGACTGCTGTCATGCCATTGCCTTTTGGGTTGCATTATGACCTGCGGCTTTGGCCCGTGCGGCCGGTTTGGTGACTTTGCCGCTCTTGATGCACTGGGTGCAGGCCTTTATTTTTTTTACCATGCCGTTGGGTTGCTGATGGCGCACGGACTGGAGGTTCGGCTGCCAGAGTTTTTTTGTTTTGTTGTTGGCATGTGAGACATTGTAGCCGTTTTGGGCGTGTTTGCCGCACAGGTCGCAGACGCGGGACATGATCTTCTCCCCTGTAAGCTTGTGGAAGCGCTGGATTAACGGAATACATCCTCAAAATAATATTTTGAGGAAATTTGAAGTATAGCACAAGAGGGGCTGATCTGGCAAGCATCGCAAATTCCATGAATGCCAGAGCAGGTAAACGCAAAAAAGGCATAACTAAAGAGTCTAAATTTCGCTCGGCGAATTCACTCCTCATCCAGCCACTTGAGGGAGGTGGAGCGAAATTTCTGGAAGAAAGCGGTTGGGTAAGCCTTTGGGCTCTCCACAAGGCGAAGTCTGGACCCGCCCAATCCTTTTTGACTTTATTTCCTGGACTCAATAAAAGACGGAGCCGCTTGACCAGCAGGGTTTGGTTCAGGGAGGCTCTATAAACCCTGTTTTACAAGCTGAAGGCTTTGGACAACGCTCAAAATTATGTTGAAAAAAATGGTTTGATGGTTTAAATTTGGATAAAAATGAGGGAATATCTAAAATGGAATACGTAAAGAAACCATTAATGAACAGCAAAGAGGCTGATTTTCTTAAAAAATTGCAAGATGGCCTTAAACCCTTGCAAGTGTTCCCTCAAGTTTCAATGAATGCAGTTTTAAATGTAAAATTTCAGAAATCTTTTAAAGACAGAATACCTTTCGCTTCAAAAATTATAGATTATGTGGTCTGCATACCAAAAACATTTGATATTGTTTCTGTAATAGAGTTTGATAGCGCATGGCACGATTCACCAGAAAGAAAAAAGAAGGATAAAGAAAGAGATAAACTGATGGAAAGTGCCGGATATATAGTCATTAGATATGATTGGAGAGATATGCCAAGCTCTGAGAAACTAAAAAATGATTTTAGACGAATCTTAGTAAAATATCACATATTTAAAGGTATTAGCCCGTCTGAGTTAGAAAAAAGAATTGCACGGCTACATGATGATTTATAATCACAGCTGTCCAAAATAAGATTACCCCTATACCCTAACCAAAACCAATGAAATAAGTAAGCCTGATTTTATGAAATAAAATATTTCAAAAATAGCCTCCTCTGCATATTGCTGTCCCCCAAAATAGTTCATACGGTATAGCAAAGAATTGGCCGGCGATGGCGAGGCCCCTCAACGAGCCAGAGCCGTCGCCGGCCGTCTGCGTGAAAATATACGTAAGATCTAGACCACATCCCACCACCCTGAAGTGGTCAATCCCCGACCACCCACCTCGACCTTGTTTTAAGTACCTTACTTTTGAAGGTTATTTTGTTTGGCCCTTCCAAGCCTGGACCCCCCACCGCCCATTAGAGTCCACATGGGATTTTTTACTGTTTGTTCCTCCATACGCCATATTCATTTTTATAGAATTGTTCATTCACATCTTGAACATCCCTATATACTCCGTCTTTATCTCTATTATATTACCCCTTCTGGTTTCTTTTTTACAACAGATCGAAGATTTTCTCCTATATTTTTTGTTCTATTGTCGCATTATTTGGTTTTATGATGATAAACGTATCTTTTGCTTTTGGTGGTTCTACGGTTTGTTATATCGTTACATATTACGAAAGCAAAATTTTTCAGCCGATTGGTAATTAAAGATTACTTCAAACAAAAAGAATACAGAACCAATGAAGAATAATAAGCATAAAATAGATAAATCTTTCCTGACCAATTCCTATTTGTTCTTGTTTTTGGCTTTGCTGTTTCATCCTCTGTTATTATCTCATAAAAAAACCTTTTTGTTCCACTATTGGGTTTTCCAACTCTAGCTTTTCCCCCCTTTTTGGGATTTTTATTTGCCCCTCCAGGCCTGGCCCCCTACTGCCTGCTCGCGTTTGAATTAAGAGAAGATTCTTTGGGGATATTGAAGACTTCTTGAGGTATAACATCTTTTTAGATTTTTGTCTATTTTCTTTTATCCTTTTGCCAGGGCAAGAGCATTTTGAACTGTTTCAAATTGGTAATATAAGTGCATGGCGTAATCCGAATTTAAGGTCGCCATGCGTCTCTTTCGATGAATGCCGGCCTTTTTGCTGGTATCCTTTTTTGATGACATTCATACTTAATCGCCATAATGACAGCAAAAAATATGATAAAGATTTAGTTTGGTATTCTGGCGAGAAAATAATTGCGAGGCAAAAACTTTTCATCAAAAGAAGCGTTAAACGCACATATCGAAAAAAATTTATAGCTACGTATATATTAAGAACGCTAAGCCTTTCACTTCATTTGGAGAAAAAGAGAAGTGCGTGGCGCACAGCTTAAAAAGAATGCTCGAAAATTTGCAATTAGAGAGTTGAGCTTCGCCTAGGAGACCCTGCGGATCACTGCCCCTCGGGTTTGCATCTCTAACCCGAAAGGCATTTTTTCGTGCCCGGGTTGGAACCGGGGACAAAAGGTAAGGGCGGATTAGCCCATTTTGACGAGACGGCTGAATTTACCCATGATATTTCCTCCACAATTGGGGACGCTAGTGCCTAATTGCAAAAAATACGCGCATTATTGTTAAGCTGCGCTCCATGCACTTCTCTTTTCCTCCAAGTGAAAGGCTTGGCGCTCTTATTATACGAGGC
>Ga0099364_10003999_pt1 | contig 22462 bp, 15 predicted proteins | sample TergutTh196P3_FD_73070 | JGI IMG/M metagenome (GOLD analysis project Ga0099364, IMG submission 73070) | Microcerotermes parvus P3 segment gut microbial communities from Pointe-Noire, Republic of the Congo - Th196 P3 | ecosystem: Host-associated > Arthropoda: Insects > Digestive system > Gut ...
TGCCTTGCAGCGCAGAATTCATCAGACCTTTGGCGTCGTAGGGGGTGGCGGGGAAACATACTTTCAAGCCCGGTATATGCGCTACAAGCGACGACCAGTCCTGCGAATGTTGCGCGCCGTATTTTGCGCCGACAGAAACGCGAATCACTACCGGCATTTTTAGCAAGTTTCCGCTCATAGCCTGCCATTTAGGCAATTGGTTGAAGACTTCGTCGCCGCAGCGCCCAAGGAAGTCGCAGTACATTATTTCTACTAATGCGCGTCCTCCGCACATTGCGTAACCTATCGCGGTACCAGCAATAGCTCCTTCGGCAATAGGCGAGTTAAATAATCTGTGATAAGGCAGCGCCTCTGTCAATCCGCGATATACGGCAAACGCGCCGCCCCAGTCGCGGTTTTCCTCGCCGTAGGCTACAAGTGTTGCATCTTTGTAGAAACGGTCAATAATTGCTTCGAACAAGCCGTCGCGAAGTTGATACATCTTCATCTTCGATACCGGTTTGCCGTTCTTGTCCAAATAGAAACGTTCCTTGCCCTTTATTTGCTTCACACGCGGATTTTCTTCCATCGGGATTAAGGTTTCGGGAGTGCGTTTCGGAGCCATACTTTTTACCGAGCCGTTGGAAAACATCATATTGCCTATCGCTTCGGGGTCGGCATTGAGGTTGAGAAGCGGCGACAGTTCGTCGTTTATGGCTATTTTCAGTATTTCTGTTATTTGCTCTTCTACCGCACTGCGTATCTTGTTCAATTTGTTTTGGTTGGCTATTTTTTCTTTTACTAATTCTTTGCCGAATGCAACTATGCTGTCCTGTTGTTTCCAAGCCTCTACTTCTTCTGGGGTGCGATACGATGAGGCATCGGAAGGCGAGTGACCGCTGTAGCGATATGTCAAAACGTCGAGTAGCGCCGGTCCTTTTTTGTTGTCAATCAGTTCACGCTTGCGTCGGTAAGCGTCAATCACGGCTAACGGATTGTAGCCGTCTACCCGTTCGGCGTGCATCATTTCGGGATTCAGTCCGGCGCCTATACGGGCTGCAATATCGTAGCCCATCGTTTCGCCAACCGTTTGCCCGCCCATTCCATATTGGTTGTTCACGATATTTACTATCAGCGGGAGTCCTCCGCTATGTGCGTCGTCCCATAGTTTTTTGAACTGGTCCATAGTAGCGAATGCCAAGCCTTCCCACACGGGACCGCAAGCCATAGAAGCATCTCCAATATTGCAGACTACTATTCCCTTTTTGGCGTTCACTTTTTTGTAAAGCGCCGCGCCAACCGATATATCGCCCGAGCCACCAACGATAGCATTGTTGGGATATACTCCGAAAGGCGTAAAAAAGGCGTGCATAGAGCCTCCTAATCCGCGATTAAAACCGGTGGAACGTGCAAAAATCTCTGCCATAGTTCCGTAAATCAGGAAACGTAGCGCCAAGTCCTTAGTAGAGCCTTTGAATCCCTTTTTTACTATGCTAAGCGTATCGCCGTCATGGTAACTCTTCATAATACCAAGCAGCGTCTCTTCTTTCGATTTTGCAATTGCCGACATCCCTTTTGCAAGTATTTCGGCATGGCTGCGGTGCGAGCCGAAGATAAAGTCATCCACGTCTAAAGTGTAAGCCATTCCTACGGCTGCGGCTTCCTGACCGATACCGAGATGCGCCGGTCCGGGATGATTGTATTTTACTCCGTTGTACTCGTTGGAAATCTTGATAGAATTAAGCATTTCCTCGAAATTACGAATAACGACCATATCGTGGTATATACGAATCAGGTCGTCGTCACTGTAATTTTTGCGTTCTTCGGCTAACGTCTTATTGTATTGGTTCACAGGAATTTGTCCAAGTTCGATAAATCCTGCTTTGCGAAGATTTTGGGGGTTAATAAACTGATTTTTAGGCATTTTTTTTATTATTATTTCGATTTATTATTATTTATAAGTTCTTTATTATTAATTTTTTACATTGATTTTGTCATAATCAAGTTTGTCAACTCTGTTTTGCTTGCGTCCAAATTTGATAATTGACACTTTCTACATTCCAAATACGTAATATTTTTGCTTGTTATTGTTATGGTACGAGCCGATGTGTCGGTGTAACTGTGACAATAATGCTTGCTATTTTTCGTAAGCTTGGATTTTTCTTCCGGCGAGCCGTCTCCCCAATCAATTAGAACTATTCCGCTGCCGGCAATCCAAAACAACAGTTCGCCGTCGTGATGCAATCTCATTGTTATTTTTTTTTCGCCTTTGTCCTTTTTGACATATGAAGGTTTATCCTTTTTTTCTGCTTTTTCAGGAACTATAATGAGATTCGTACTGTCGTCATATAGCATTTTTTTTATTTTGATTTTGCCATTATTGTTTATGAACAAATTTGCTATTTGATTTTTTCTGCAATCAAAATTTTCTATCTTTTTGTTATTGCTAATATCCAAACTTGTTAATTGATTATTCCTGCAAGTCAAATATTTCAACTCGCTATTGCGAGAAAAGTTCAAACTTGTTATTTGATTATTCATACAAAACAAGCTTGCTAATTCAACATTATTACTTATGTCCAAAGAATTGATTTCATTATCTCGACAAAACAACTCTTTCAATTCAATATTATTGCTCACGTCCAAACTTGTTAATTGATTATTCATACAAAATAAGCCTTTGAGGGCTATATTTTTGCTTACGTCCAATTTTGTCAGTTCATTATTGCTGCAATTTAAGAACATCAAATTTTTATTTTTACTCACGTCCAAGCCTGTTAATTGGTTATTGCTGCATACCAAATATGTAATATTTTCGCCCGTTATCGTGATTTTGCATTGAAAAGGACTGGGATATTCGTTAGTGAACGAGCGGCTGGAAATAAAAGAAAGTTCTGTTTCTATGATAGCTCCGTTTCCCCATCTGATTGTCGCCTTGCCGGTGCCGCCAATCATAACTGTCACTTTACCGCCGGCTATCACAGTCAAAGTCATCAAGTTCTTTCGCATGTTGGATTATATTTGTCAAAATTTTCTATCTGTATTTTAATTTCTTTTAAGAACAAAGTTGCCGGACCTCCGTCAATAGCGCGGTGGTCGTATGTAAGCGACAGCCCTATGTGTGGAACGAATGCGATAACTCCTCCGCCTATGTCAGCTGGGCGATGTACAATAGTATTCACGCCGAGTATGGCTACCTGCGGTACATTGATTATGGGCGTAAACATTTCCACGCCGTATGCGCCAAGGTTGGACACAGTAAAACTGCCGGCGGTACTTTGCAACAGTTCAGGAGATATTCCTCCTTTACGGCAGCTGTCGGCAAGTGCGCGCAGGTTGCCCGACAAACCTTTGAGCGACAGGTCGCATGCGTTTTTCAATACTGGCACCATCAACCCGCGCGGAGTATCAACAGCCAATGCAAGATGCACCTTCTTGAAGGTCTTTATGCTGTCGCCGAAGAATTGGCTATTTACTTCGGGGAATTTTTCCAAAGCGCGAATCACAGCATAACAAATCATATCGTTGAGCGTGATGTTCGGATAGTTCGGGTCGGCTTTTTGCGCTTTTTTTATCTCTTCGCGCAACGCCATCAGTTTGCGAACGTCGGCGCTAAGGTGATGCGTCAATTGAGCGCTGTTTTGCAACGATTCGTACATCGCCTTGGCTATCAACTTGCGAATATTTGTGAGCTTCTTTACCTCATATTCCGAATCATTGTATTCGACAGCAGTTGGCGCAGCAATCGCAACTTTTTGCATAATAACAGGCGGGGTAGTTACTGCCTCCTCTTTTGAGAGGACAGGGTCGGAGATTTGGGCGCTGCTTACATCCCGCGCGATGATACGTCCGTTGGGTCCCGTTCCTTTGATGCTTGCCAAATCAACGCCTTTCTTCTGCGCAATAACACGTGCGCGAGGCGATACTCTGATTTTAGCGCCGGATGGAGCGGAATAAGGGACAGCTTCTGTTTCAACAGGCGCCGGAGGCGCGTTTTCTAACGGCGCAACGGGCAAACTGCCATCGGGGCGAAACTCTTCGACCGATTCGCCTGCCTTGCCAATGACAGCTACATTATATAATACTGGAACTTCATCGCCTTCGCCATAAAAAATTTCCAAAAGAACGCCATCAACTTTGGCTTCTTCTTCAAACGAAGCTTTGTCGGTTTCGTAGGAGAACAAAGGTTCTCCTGCTTTTACGTTATCTCCTTTCTTTTTGAACCACTGCGAGATAATACAGCTTTCGACTGACTGCCCCTGCTTGGGCATCATTACGGGTGTTGCCATTTTTACTATTATTTTTGATGAAAAAAAACGTTTTTTTGCAGCTGCAAATATAGAAATAATTTTTAATAAAACTCATATTTTTTGTTTTTAGTATCGAAAAAAAAATTATCTTTGCGCCGATGATTTCTATAACCAACATAAGAAAAGGATGTATCGGCATATCAATTTTTGTAGGCGTATCTTTATTTTCCGCCTGTTTTGCCTTAGTTCAATGTCGAGCGCAAACGCAGCAACAAGGTAAGGATTATTTACGTTTTATGTTCTACAATGTTGAAAACTATTTTGATACTGTTGACGACCCAAGGGTCAACGACAATCAATTTTTGCCTGAAGGCTCAATGCGTTGGACACAAAGACGTTATCTTGAAAAACGCAATAATATTTTTCGTGTCATAGCCAATGTTGGCGAATGGGACCCGCCCGCATTAATTGGACTTTGCGAAATAGAAAACCGCGACGTATTGGAAGACCTTGTAAAAAACACGCCATTAGAGAGGTATCCTTACTCTATTATCCACAAAGATTCGCCCGACCTGCGCGGCATCGACTGTGCGTTGCTGTATCGTAGCGATTACCTGAAATGCATTGAACAGCAATTTATTCGCGTACGTTTTGCCGACAACCGTAGACGAACGCGCGATATCGTGTATGCAACATTTATTGTTGCCAATAGCGACACATTGCATGTTTTTGTCAATCATTGGCCCTCGCGTGTTGGCGGACAACAGCAGTCAGACCCGAACCGTATGCTTGCTGCTTCGCTGGTTCGCGAAAAAGTTGATTCTATATTCAGTCGTAATGCAATGGCAAACATAGTCGTTTCGGGCGATTTTAACGATGGTCCATTAGATAAAAGCCTGACTGCCGGATTAATAGCTTTAAACGATACAGCGCAAGCAAAACAGTCGACATTGTTTAATCTGTCGGCATACAAAATGAAGGAACCAATCGGAACAATCAAATATCAGGGAATATGGTCGGTGTTCGACCAAAAGATTGTGTCGGGCGGATTACTGAGAGGAACGCTGCGCACAGACGCAGATAGACACCAAATCTTTAAGGCTGATTATTTGTTTGAACCTGACGACCGCTATAAGGGCGTAAAACCATTTCGAACATATATTGGACAACGCTACAATAACGGATTCTCAGACCATTTGCCCGTTTATTTAGATATTTTAATAAAAAACTAAAAAAAGTAATTCATAATTCATAATTCAAATTATTAATCGTTATTTCATAGAATTAGCCTACAAGGGTACTCCTTTCAGCGGCTGGCAGTTGCAGACAAATGCGCCCACCGTTCAGGGTGAACTGGAACGGGCTCTTTGGACGCTGTTCCGAGAGCCGGTGCGACTTACAGGAGCAGGACGAACAGATTCGGGCGTACATGCCTTGAATTTTGTTGCGCATTTCGATACTTTAAGAGAAGATTTGGATAAGGATAGTTCATTGATAATCAAATTGAACGGAATGTTGCCGCGCGAAATAGTTATTTTTCGCATTATTGCCGTTCCGCCCGCTGCACACGCAAGATATAGCGCTGTTGCACGTACATATCATTATCGTATCGCTACGAAAAAGAACCCTTTTACAGTCGATTTGGCGTTCCATTTCTACCGCCCGTTAGATTTGGCTAAAATGAACGAGGCAGCAGAAATATTGCCCCAATACAAAGACTTTACCAGTTTCGCAAAATTGCACGGCGAATCAAAAACCAACATCTGCGAGCTGATAAGCGCGCAATGGGTGGACGACAACAACGGCGAATTACGGTTTGAAATCAAAGCAAACAGGTTCCTTCGCAACATGGTGCGGGCAATTGTAGGAACAATGATTGACGTTGGACTTGAAAAATATCCACCCGAAGAAATTCATAGAATAATTCAGGAAAAAGACAGATGCGTAGCCGGAGCATCGGCTCCTCCGCAAGGGCTTTATTTAGTGAAGATTGAATATCCGGAATTTTGTCGTTTTGGTACGAGCGTAGCTGCGTCTTCCACTAATGAACCATCATCTCAAAATAATTGTTGAATTTCCCGTTTTATTTGGTTTAATGCCTTTTCCGTTATTGGTTGCTCTAATTCCATTGCGGCGTCAAGTATTTTACGGCTCAATTGAGTTGCAGGCGCCTTGTTGTCGAGGTTTTTAGCAACGTTGTTAATCATCGAAATCGTAAAATTTTTTGCATTCTTAACGCTGTTCCATGTTTCAGCCGATACATACAACTGCTGCGAAAGGTTGTGTTCGAACTCGGAACGTATAGAGTTCAGCAATTCAGAATGTTGCTCGTCATTAGTTTTGTTTGGATAATTAGGACTGCGCATCAGAAGCGATTCGGGAGTTATTCTCTCCAAAAACAAGACTAACCGCTCGTAGGCTTGCAAACGAAGGGGGGTTATCAACTTTTTGTTGTCAAGAATGATTTTCATTTTTTGGCGCTTTTCATTGTCGCGAAAATGACCGCCCACGAGATATACCACGACAATCAACATAACAATCGAAGGGGTTAGAAATTTGAAAAAATCGATAAAGTCCTTAAATTCTACCATTTGTTCAGATGTATTTTTTCGGGATTAAACCGTTCCGGCTGCGTAAGTTGCTGGTCGGGGCATCCAATTGATATTAGCGAAAAAGCGTGAATATGTGGCGGCAGCGCCAACAAGTTTTTCATAGCATCAACACGTTCCGTGCGCGGGTAAATACCGAGCCATACAGCTCCATATCCCATACCGTGAGCGGCTAAAAGGATATTCTGTGTAGCGGCGGCACAATCTATGGGCCAATAATCGGGCGTGTTGGCTGACTGCTCGTCGCCGCACACTACCACTCCCCATTGAGCGTACTTCAGCATCTTGGCATAAGGATGAAACGCCTCTATTTTCAGAAATATTTCCTTGTCGTTCAACATCACGAAATGCCACGGACGACAATTGCGCGCCGAAGGGGCATACATGCCCAACTTTACCATTTCTTCTATTTTTTTTTGCGGTATAGCGTCATTCGTATATTTTCGGACACTGCGCCGCGTAAAGATTCCATTTAATATTTCCATAATCAATTTTTCAGTTTAAACGATACTATTACGAAAATGCAAAGATAATATTTTTTTTTGATTTTAGCATTTTTTTCGATAAATTTTTTATCAAATCACAATATTTATAATCTTTTTATGCACAAAAATAACTTTTTTTGGATTTTTTCCTTCAGTCCATTTTTTTGCGTTTTCAGTAGCAAGAACTGTTGCTTCTGCCGTTTTTGCGTCCATATCTACGGGCAGTTCGATTGTGAATCGCGTTCTGCCGTTGAACGACACTGGATATGTAAAATTGCTTTCAGTCAGATATTGCTCGTTCGTCACGGGATAGGGCGCAACGGTAACGCTATAATCATGTCCGAGCGCAGAGTTCCACAGTTCTTCGGCTATGTGGGGCGCAAATGGCGACAAAAGGACAATAAACGGTTCGAGTATCAACCGCTTGTTGCATTTTTGTTCATGCAGTTCATTGAGGCAAATCATAAACGCGCTTACGGCGGTATTGAATGAAAAGTTCTCGATGTCAGCCGTTACCTTTTTGATAGCTTTGTGCAGGCTTTTTAGTTCGCGCGGTGCAGGCTCATCATCTGAAATAATGAGTTTACCGTCGCGTGAAAAGAACATGTTCCACAGTTTTCGCAGAAAACGATGCACTCCCTCTATACCGGCTGTATCCCAAGGTTTGGATTGTTCTAAGGGTCCGAGGAACATTTCGTACATCCGCAAAGTGTCTGCGCCATACTGTTCTACTATCATATCGGGGTTTACTACGTTGTACATCGATTTCGACATTTTCTCTATTGCCCAGCCGCAGATATATTTTCCATCTTCCAAAACGAACTCTGCCGAAGCATAATCGGGGCTCCATTTTTTGAAGGCTTCAATATCAAGAACGTCATTATGAACAATGTTCACGTCCACATGCAACTCGGAGGTATCGTATTTTTCTTTTAAATTAAGCGACACGAATTTATTTGTACCTTTAACGCGATATACAAAATTCGAGCGTCCCTGTATCATTCCCTGATTAATAAGTTTACTGAACGGTTCTTTGTCTTGCGCTACGCCGATATCATACAGGAACATGTTCCAGAATCGGCTATATATCAGGTGTCCGGTAGCGTGTTCCGTTCCTCCTATGTAGAGGTCAACATTTCGCCAATATGCATTTGCTTCGGGCGATACTAATGCCGTGTTGTTCTGCGGGTCTTGATAGCGCAAGAAATACGCAGACGAACCGGCAAAACCCGGCATAGTACATAATTCTAACGGATTGCCCCTGTATGTCCAATTTTTTGCGTGTCCTAATGGGGGTTCGCCTGTTTCGGTAGGCAGGAACTTGTCTACTTCGGGCAATATGATTGGCAGGTCGGCTTCGTCCACTGTGTATGGCATCCCGTCTTTGTAGTATATTGGGAACGGCTCGCCCCAGTAGCGCTGACGGCTGAAAATAGCATCACGCAGGCGATAGTTCACTTTTACGCGCCCGATACCATTTTTTGTTATATGTTCGTTTGCACGCCTGATGGCTTCGGGAATGGTCAATCCGTTGAGTATGCCGGAGTTCATCATTATGCCTTCTTTTGCGTCGTAGCTTGCTTCCGACACGTCGCAATCTTCAATAAGCGGAATTATAGGCAGTTTGAAGTGTTTTGCGAAAGCGTAGTCGCGGCTGTCATGCGCCGGAACAGCCATGATGGCTCCCGTTCCGTAGCCTGCCAGCACGTAATCTGCAATCCAAACGGGAATTTTTTCGCCATTGAAAGGATTGACGGCATACGAGCCTGTAAATACTCCCGATACGCGCCGGTCGGCGATGCGTTCGCGTTCGGTGCGGCGTTTCACTGCTTCCAAATAGGCGTTTACTTCGGCTTTCCTATCGGGTTTCACAAGCATTTTCACATATTCGCTTTCAGGCGCAAGAACCATGAACGTTGCCCCATAAATAGTATCTGCCCTGGTAGTAAATATTTCAATTTGAAATTCGGAATTTGAAATTCGGAACTTCATTTCGGCTCCTTCGCTTCTTCCTATCCAGTTTCGTTGCGTTTCTTTCAGAGAATCAGTCCAATCTATTTTATCCAAGCCGTCTAACAGTCGTTGTGCATACGCCGATACGCGCAGACACCACTGTCGCATCAACTTTTGTTCAACAGGATGCCCGCCACGCTCGGATAGTCCATCGGTCACTTCGTCGTTTGCTAATACAGTTCCCAATGCGGGACACCAGTTAACCATCGTGTCGGCTAAAAAGGCGATGCGGTAGTTGAGCAATATTTCTTGCCGTTCTTTTTCTGTTTTTGCGTTCCATTCGTCAGCGCTGAACGATAGTTCATCAGTGCCGGCTATGCTAAGTTCTTTTGTACCCTGCGTTTCGAAAACGCTTACAAGCTCTTCAATGGGGCGCGCCTGTTGCTCGTCGTAGCAATAATATGAATGAAACATTTTTACGAATGCCCATTGCGTCCATTTATAATATTCAGGCTGACATGTCCATATTTCGCGTTCCCAGTCGAACGACAGCCCAATCTTGTCTAACTGTTGTCGGTATCGCGCAATATTCTGTTCGGTAGTAATAGCGGGATGTTGTCCGGTTTGAATAGCGTATTGCTCAGCCGGCAACCCGTAGGCGTCGTATCCCATAGGATGCAGCACGTTAAAACCTTGATGACGTTTGAACCTGCTGTATATATCGCTTGCGATATATACGAGCGGATGCCCCACATGTAAACCGGCTCCCGATGGATAGGGAAACATGTCGAGTACATAATATTTAGGTTTATCCGCATCTTCGGTTACGCGGTAAATGCGGTTATCAACCCAGTATTTTTGCCATTTGGCGTCGATGTCCTTAAAATTGTATTCCATAAAAACGATATTTTTTGAGGCTGCAAAGATAAATAAAATTCGTAAATATTCAGATAAATATTTTGGCACGCAGATGACGCAGATTTTTAAGATTAACGCAGATTTTTCTGGCAGTTTTTGTAAGTCTGATTTAACGTTTCATGCTCTACTGCGGCTACGTCAAATCTGAAAAAAGCGAATGTTATCTGAATGCATATTCCAATTGTAATTATTGAAATAATCGTTCCTATTCCCACCATTCCGCCTAATATCCATCCGGCAAGGGTTACTGACAATTCAACTATGCTACGGCAAAAACCAACCGGCAATTTTGTTTTCCGTTTTAATACCACCATTAGATTATCTCTCGGTCCCGCGCCGAAAGCCGACTTAATGTAAAAGTACGAGCCAATGGAAATAATAAACATTCCGGCAATCAGCATTAATACACCTACTATTAAGTTCATAGCCAAAGGTATTATATTCAGCATGTTAATCAAATCAATAAACAAGCCGGTAAATACCATACTAATTATTGTTCCAAATCCAATTTTTTCACCGCAAACAGTTACTATTGCAACAATTACAACCCCTGCAACTATTGAAGCAAATCCTATGCTCATTCCCGTTGTAAGAGCAAGCCCTACATGAAAAACTTCCCAGGGCGCATAACCAATATTAGCCTTGATGGTAATAACAACGCCAAGAGCAAATAAAAATGAGCCAAAGAATAAATTCAAAATGCGAACGGCAAATTTTTTCATTTACAAAAAATTATAAAGGGAGAACAAAAACGATAGCCAAACCCCAAACTTTCCTAACATATCAATACATTCGCCTATATTTTTCACCGGACTGACCGTCATTGCAAGTTTGTTTTTTGCCTCCTTCATCTTGAATTTTTGCGGCGATTTTTGTACGTATTTCAATATTTTTTGGAATATATTCGATTCGTAATATGATGATTTTGGGTCGCTGATAAAATACATTACTAATCGTTCGTTGCGAAGGATTAGTTTTTCGAAGCCGAGTTTTGCCGCTACCCATCGCAGACGGATAACATCTATCAATTCACGGCTTTGCGCGGGTATCGCTCCGAAACGGTCGGCGAGTTCCCTCTCAAATTCAATTAGTTTCTCTTCGCTGTCCGTGTTGTCCAATGCGCGATAAAGCCTGATACGTTCGCTGATGTTTTCAATGTACGATTCGGGAAAAAGTAGTTCGAGGTCTGTGTCTATTTGACAGCTTTCTGTTTTCTGTTTCCAGTTTTCTGTTTTCAGTAAAGCGTTTTCCGGGAAATCGGAAATTTTGAACTCTTCGCTCAGTTCAGCCATTGCCTCGTTGAGTATTCTGTGGTATGTTTCGAATCCTATTTCTGCTATGAATCCGCTTTGCTCGGCGCCCATCATGTTTCCGGCTCCGCGTATGTCGAGGTCTTGCAGGGCTATGTTGAAGCCGCTGCCGAGGTCTGAAAATTCTTCTATGGCGCGCAATCGTCGGCGCGCTTCGGGGGTGAGGCTTGTAACGGGCGGGGTTAGGAGGTAGCAGAAAGCCTTTTTGTTTGAACGTCCCACGCGCCCGCGTAACTGGTGCAGGTCGCTCAAGCCGAACATTTGCGCCTGATTGATGATGATTGTATTGGCATTGGGAATATCGAGCCCGGATTCTACAATAGATGTGGAAATCAGCACGCTATAATCTCCATTTATAAAGTCGAGCATTATTTTTTCAAGTTTTTCGCCTTTCATTCTGCCGTGTGCCATTACAGTAGAAACGCCGGGGCAAATGCTGCGTATAAGCAATTCTATTTCGTGAAGCGAATTAACCCGATTTTGAATGAAAAAGACCTGTCCGCCGCGAGATACTTCAAATTCAATAGCTTCGCGAATAAGTTCCTTGTCGAAAACGCTCAATTCGGTCTGTATAGGATGGCGGTTAGGTGGGGGAGTGGCGATGATTGACATTTCGCGAACGCCCATCAGCGAAAATTGCAAGGTGCGCGGAATAGGTGTGGCGGTCAATGTTAGCGTATCTACATTAACGCGCAAAGCTTTAAGTTTTTCCTTTGCGGTAACGCCAAATTTTTGCTCCTCGTCGATAATCAACAGTCCAAGGTCTTTAAATGTCACCTCCTTGCCCAATAATTTGTGTGTGCCGATAATAATATCGATTTTCCCGTCGGCTAATTTTTTAAGCGTTTCGCGTTGTTGTTTTGCTGATTTCAGGCGACTGATAGATTCTATCGTACATGGAAATTTTTCTAAACGCTCCTTGAACGTTTGTTCGTGCTGCATAGTCAAAATTGTAGTCGGCGCTAACACGGCAGTCTGTTTATTGTCGGTGGCAGCCTTGAATGCGGCGCGTATTGCTATTTCGGTTTTGCCGAATCCCACGTCGCCGCAAACTAAATGGTCCATAGGGATATCGTTTTCCATGCCGCTTTTCACGGCATTGGTGGCTTTCAACTGGTCGGGCGTGTCTTCGTAGATGAACGATGCCTCCAATTCTTCCTGCATGTATGTATCTGCCGAAAACGCAAATCCTTTGTTTTCGCGGCGTTTGGCATAAAGCACAATCAAATCGCGGGCTATATCCTTTACTTTCCTTTTCGCGTTCTGTTTCAGCGTGTGCCATGCAGAATGACCAAGTTTATTAAGTTTCGGCTGTTCGCTGTCTTTTCCTCTAAATTTAGAAACCTTGTGCAAATTATGAATATTTACGTACAACACGTCGTTGTCGCGATACACTAACCTTATACATTCCTGCACTTTGCCGTTCACTTCCATTTTTTCCAATCCGCCGAAAACGCCTACGCCATGGTCGATATGCACAATAAAATCGCCCGGATGCAGCCCCTGAAGCTCTTTCAAAACCATCCCTTTTGAATGTGAAAGTCCATGACTTGTACGATATTTGCGGTATCGCTCGAAAATCTGATGGTCGGTATAGAGGCAAATTTTCAAATCGTGGTCGGTAAATCCTTCTTGAACAATGTTGTTCACGGGAATAAATTCCGGCTGAACAAACAGATTCGCTTCTACCGGCGTTATGCCAGATAAAATATTGCGCAAACGCTCGAACTGTTTTATGTTTTCGCTCAATAGCGCTACCTTGTATCCGCGTTCGTTATGCGTGGCTATATTTTTGTATAAGAGTTCGAAATTTTTATTGAACGCCGGCTGCGGAGCAGTGTTGAATTTCAGTAACTCGTTGGTTTCAAAATAGCAGTTTTGTCCAAATTCAATATTGCAGAAGCGTTTTATCTTTGTTATGATTTCTGTTTCGTCTACAAATGTTTCGCTTGCGTGGAACGGCACATATTCGTCGCCTGCGAGTATAGATGTGGGCGGACTTGCGTTGATTCGCGCTATTTCGTTGAACGTTAACGCCATAGCATCGCTCCAGAGAATTGTGTTTTCAGGATTAAAAGAATCCAAAATTCCGGAGTTATTGAATCCTTTAATCTTTGAACCTTTGAATTTCGTTGCAGTAAGATTTGGGATGATATGAATAAGTTCAATTTGGGCGTCCGACAATTGCGTATCAACGTCGAACGAGCGTATCGATTCCACTTCGTCGCCAAAAAAATCGATGCGATAGGGCATGTTGTGCGAGTATGAAAAAATATCTACTATGCTTCCGCGAATAGAGTACTGCCCCGGCTCGTAAACAAAATCGCAGTTCTTAAAATCGTACTCTTGCAATGCCTCGCGGATAAAATCGATGGAGATTTTTTCGCCTTTTCGCAGTTGCAATGTGTTGCGTTGCAAATTTTCGACGGATACTACTTTTTCGGCAAGGGCAAAAGGGTGAGTTACAATCACATTTATGTTTCGCTCAATGCCCATCAAGGCTTCGAGCGTTCGCGTTCGCAGGATGATATTTCCTTCGTGCGGCTGCATCTGCGTCGCCATGCGTTTGTAGGACGATGGGAAATAGAACAGTTTGTCATCGCCGAGTATATTTGCAAGGTCGTTATGGAAATACGCAGCCGATTCACTGTCGGGCATCACAAACAAGTGAACGCCCGCCGTTTTTTTTATAAAAGCCGCAGCAGCCAACGCCCGCGCAGAACATGATAAACCTTTAATGCGTATGGCTACTTTTGGCTTTATAGATTGTTCAAGTTGCGTCAGTAGCGGATGACGCGAATAAATATCTGCTATATTGAAACAACTTGTCAGATTAGTTCACTTGAAATGTTTTATCGCCTTTTTCGAAAAAATCTACTATTTGACGAGCGGCAGCCAAGCCTGCGTTTATGTTGGCTTCGGCTGTTTCGGCGCCAATTTTTTTCGATGTAGCAAAAATTCTTGAACCTATGCTGCCCTGTATCTTTGTCAGCGCGTCGGGGGCAACGTCGGTGGCATATTTCAAATCGTTGCGCTCCATCATAGCCTTGAGCAAACCCTCTTCGTCTATTACTTCCTTGCGGGCTGTGTTGATAATCGTTCCCCCCTTAGGCATCAACGAAATCAGCTCGTAGCCGATGGAACGCTTGGTTTGTTCGTTTGACGGAATATGCAGCGAGATATACATGCAGTTTTCGTACAATTCCGACACGCTATCAACCGGTACTACGCCGTCTTTTTTGATTTTTTCGGGGGCAACAAACGGGTCGAATGCATATACTTCCATTCCGAATCCTTTTCCAAGCGCGGCAACCAGCTTGCCTATATATCCGTAGGCGTGTATTCCCAATTTTTTGCCTTTCAGTTCCGTTCCCGTGCCGGGCATCCAACTGTTGCGCGCCATGTAGAGCATCATCCCTAATGCTAATTCGGCTACGGCATTTGAATTTTGTCCGGGCGTGTTCATGGCAACAATGCCATATTCAGTACATGCGGTCAGGTCTAAATTATCGTATCCGGCTCCGGCGCGCACTACAATTTTCAGGTTCGCCGCCGCTGCAACGACCTCTTTTGTAACCTTATCGCTTCGCACTATCAACGCATCAACATCGTCTACTGCCTTGTAGAACTCGTCTACCGACGTGTATTTTTCGAGAAGAACGCTCTCATATCCCGCGTTGTTCAAAATATTTTCTATTCCCTCAACGGCAACTGCCGCAAAGGGCTTTTCGGTGGCAATCAATACTTTTTTCATCTTTTCATTTTTTTGATTCAAATTCTTTCATACAATCGACCAAAGCCTGCACGCTTTCTATGGGCATGGCATTGTAGGTGGAAGCGCGAAAACCGCCGACTGAACGGTGCCCCTTTATTCCCGTCATACCTTTTGACTGGGCAAACTTTAGGAAATCATTCTCCAAGTCCTTATAATCGTCAGCCATAACGAAACAAATGTTCATCAACGAGCGGTCTTCCGTTGCTGCCGTGCCTTTGAAGATTTTATTACGGTCAATTTCTTCATATAGGAGCGCTGCTTTCGTTTGATTGATTTTTTGCATAACTTCCACGCCTCCAATTGATTGTATCCATTTCAGCGTTTGGAGCGCCGTGTATATCGGCAGCACCGGCGGAGTGTTATACATCGAATCGTTTTCTATATGAACGCGATAATCCAGCATAGCAGGGATATGACGCGATACTTTGCCAAGTATAGCCTCTTTTACTATCACCATAGTAACGCCTGCGCACGACAGATTTTTCTGCGCTCCGGCATAAATAAGCCCGTAGCGCGAAATGTCTACCGGACGGCTGAAAATATCGGACGACATATCGGAAACCAATACTGTGTCTACCTTCGGGTCGTCCTTCATTTGGGTGCCGAAGATGGTATTGTTGGTCGTGATATGGAAATAATCTACATCTGCCGGAACAGTGTAGTTTTTTGGTATGTACGAGAAATTAGCGTCTTTTGACGATGCTACTTCTATTACTTCACCAAAACCTTTTGCTTCTTTCAAGGCTTTGCTTGCCCACGTTCCTGTATTAAGGTAGGCAGCCTTCTTTTCGAGCAAGTTGAACGGCGCCATGCAGAACTGCATGCTTGCGCCGCCTCCAAGGAAAACGACCGAATATCCATCGGGAACCGACAACAGCTCCTTTACGAGCGCTCGCGCTTCGTTCATAACAGGCTCAAATTCCTTGCCTCTATGCGATACTTCCATGATTGACAAGCCGCTGTCATTGAAATTGAGGACGGCTTGAGCGGTCGCTTCGACGGCTACGCGCGGCAGGATGGAAGGACCTGCGCTAAAATTGTGCTTTTGCATATTACAATAATGTTACGTTTTAAAAAAGGCGACAAAAATAAATATTTTTTTTTTATCATGTATATTTTTTTCAAAAAAAAAAAAAATTAGAAATTATATCCGATACGAATAATCGGACCGCTTCCGTAGACGCTATTCAAGGTGGAATTAAGGTTCCAAAGAAGCGTAAGGTTCATGCTCGAACGCTTGCCCATAGGAAAACGAAAGCCGCCCCCTATAAGGAAACTGTGTTGCATCACCCTGCCGGGAGCCTGATAATTGAAAAAAGATTTTTCATAGCTCAAAAGTTCATACTCGGCATGGGCAAAGATTCTGAAAATTAAACCTAAGGGAATAAAATCGTTCATATTGTTAATAATGACATAGTTGGTAAAGAGCCGACCTCCCCAGATGTGGGTTTCATAGCGCTCAAAACGGTTGGTAAAAGCGTCGTACCAATGAAACCTGTTGTTGTAATACTCGTATGTCATACCAATAGCAGCCGACCATCTCGGAGTGATGTAATACCCCACGTGGGGCGAAACTTCAATATCCGTATATGCCGTACCCGCCATCAGCCCGAAGTTGCCTCCAAAGAACATTCGTTCGCGCAACGAAAAGTCTTGCGCAGCCGCCTGAAAGGCAGTCATGGCGCAGAAAAGAAAAATGCAAAGACGTATTTTCATTTATAAAAAATCAAAAATTAAAAATCAGCGGCAAAGATAGAATTTTTTTTGATAGAAAAAAAAATGTCAATTGACAAAAAAAGTTAAATAAATAAAAAAAATTGCATATAAACAAAAAAATAACTATTTTTGCCGTCGGAAAATAATAGTAAAAATCTTTAATTTAAATTTTATTAAATGTCTAAAACTAAATATGTTTATTTTTTCGGTGGAGAAAATACCGATGGTAACGGTTCCATGAAGCCTTTGTTGGGCGGGAAAGGCGCTAACCTTGCCGAAATGGCAAAGATAGGATTGCCTGTTCCGGCGGGTTTTACCATCACTACCGAAGTGTGCACCTATTTCTATGCGAATGGTCAGCAATATCCGTTAGAGCTCAAGGCGCAAGTAGATGAAGCAATGGCAGGCATCGAAAAGGCAATGGGCAAAAAATTAGGCGATACCGAAGGATTGCCGCTCTTGGTTTCATGCCGCTCCGGCGCCCGCGATTCAATGCCGGGCATGATGGACACTGTTCTCAACATCGGGTTGAACGACAAGACCGTAGAGGTTCTCGCAAAAAAATCGGGCGACGAACGTTTCGCGTGGGACTGCTATCGCCGTTTCGTACAAATGTATGGCAGGGTTGTTCTTGATATGAAACCCAAGTGTAAAACCGACCATTGTCCGTTCGAGGATTTGCTCGAAGCGAAGAAGAAGAAGGCAGGCGTGGATGTAGATTCTGACCTTAAAGCCGAATATCTGAAGGAGCTTGTTGTAGAATTTAAAGCCGCAGTCAAAAATCAGACTGGTTTAGATTTTCCGGAAGACCCGATGGAGCAAGTTTGGGGGGGCATCAGCGCTGTATTTAGTTCGTGGATGAACGATAGAGCCATTGTCTACCGCAGAATGAACGGTATTCCTCACGATTGGGGAACAGCTGTGAACGTTCAGGCGATGGTCTTCGGCAACATGGGCGAAACTTGCGCAACGGGCGTTGCCTTCACAAGAAACGGCGCAACAGGCGCAAAAGGAATAGTGGGCGATTATTTATTCAACGCCCAAGGCGAAGACGTTGTAGCCGGTATTAGAATGCCGCATCGTATAGAATACTCGATGGCAACAGAATTGCCGGAAGTTTGGGAAGAATTTTCGAAAGTAGCAATGATACTCGAAAACCATTACAAGGACATTCAGGACGTTGAGTTCACTATTGAAAATCAAAAACTTTGGATGCTACAAACCCGTAATGCGAAACGTACCGGCTTTGCTCACGTGCGTTCAGCCGTTGATATGGTGAACGAAGGGTTGATTACTCCAGATAAAGCAATTGCCCGTATTCCCGCCAATGACCTCACTCAGCTTTTGCAGCCGGTTTTCAGCGGCGAAGGCTTGAAAGGCAGAACGCCAATCGCAAAAGGCATCAATGCCGGTCCGGGCGCTGCAACCGGTCAGATTTATTTCCAGCCTGACGAAGCCGAAGCGGTTTGGCAAAAAAACAACAATGCCAAAATCATTTTGGTTCGCCACGAAACAACACCGGAAGACCTTCGCGGAATGAAGGTTTCAGCCGGTATTTTGACCTCGTCCGGCGGCGCAGCCTCACATGCTGCATTAGTAGGACGCCAGATGGGAAAAGCGGTTGTTTGCGGTTGCGACCAAGTTAAAATCAACTATAAAGACGAAACTGTTTCTGCAAGCGGAAAGTTGTTCAAAAAAGGAGACTGGATTTCTATTGATGGTTTCAGCGGATGCGTGTATGAAGGACAAGTTCCTACCTCGCCGTCAGAAGTTTTGCAGGTTCTCTTTGAAAAGACGCTTCAGCCGAAAGACGCCCCAATTTATCAATGTTTCCATCAATTGATGAGTTGGTCTGACAGGTATCGCAAATTAGCCGTTCGCGCTAATGCCGACACTCCGCATGAAGCAGAACAGGCTATAGCCCTTGGCGCACAAGGAATAGGTCTTACCAGAACCGAGCACATGTTCTTCGACCACATCGAAGATTTCCGTGCTATGATTCTTGCCGACAACGTTGAAGACCGTCAAAAAGCTCTTGTGCCGTTGTTGAAATATCAACAAGACGATTTTGAAGGCGTTTTCCGCGCCATGAACGGACGACCGGTAACAATACGATTGTTAGACCCGCCTCTGCACGAATTTGTGCCACACGAAGAAAAAGAACAGGAAGCGCTCGCTAAAAAACTCGGAATATCGAAAGAAAAAGTTGCCCTGCGCGTCAAAGACTTGGCTGAATTTAACCCTATGCTTGGACATCGCGGTTGCCGATTGGGAATAGTGTATCCCGAAATAACCAAAATGCAGGCAACGGCTATCTGTCAGGCGGCAGTAAATGTAATGAAGGACGGAATAGACTGCCATCCCGAAATTATGGTTCCCCTTCCGGGTAATGCTGCCGAATTTAAGCATCAAGAGGCAATTATTCGCGAAGCTGCGCAAAAGGTTTTCCAGCAAGCAGGTATAACATCTGACTACATGGTAGGAACGATGGTAGAACTTCCGCGCGCCTGTGTCACAGCTGACAAGATAGCCGAAAACGCAGAATTTTTCAGCTTCGGAACAAATGACCTGACACAAACCGGACTCGGAATCAGTCGCGACGACTACGGTACTTATATAAATGAATACCAGGAGTTAGACATTTTTGCAGCAGACCCGTTCCAGACTTTAGACCAGGAAGGAGTTGGCGAATTGATGAAAATTGCAATTGAAAAAGGCAAAAAGACTCGTCCCGGCATCAAATTAGGTATCTGCGGCGAACATGGAGGCGACCCCGCATCTGTGAAATTCTGTCACAAAATAGGCTTGGATTACGTCAGTTGCTCGCCGTTGCGCTTGCCGGTCGCTCGTTTAGCGGCGGCTCAGGCAGCAATAGAAGGAATATAATCATGTTATTATATTTTAGGTTTTATATTAACGAGAGGCTGTCTGAATAAAAAAAGGCAGCCTTTTTATTTAAGATGATGAAAAAATTTTTGTTAATACATATAATTATATTATATGCCCTTATTGCCAAAGGCTACCGGATAGAAATATTCAATCAGGAGCTTGCGAATACCCCCGTTTTTTTGGCAGGATATTACGGCGAACAGGTTTTTATTGTTGATTCTGCTATGACAGATGCGCAAGGCAAGGCTGTATTTGAGCGCGGGTATGAATTGTGCGACGGAATGTATACGATAGTAGCGCCCGGAAAATTGAAATATGACATGCTGATTGCTAACAGGCAACAATTGCGCTTGGACTGGTTGCCAACAGGCGAAGTCAGCCTTGCGGGCGATGAACAGGCTGCAATATTTGCTCAATACCAAACCCAAACGGAACTCCCCGACAATGAACAAATTAAGGAACTACGCCAACAAATCATCGGTCAATACCCCGGCACGTTTATTGCAGCCTATCTGACGGCATTGCAACCGGTAGAACCGCCTTCGACTGACAATTTTCAATTTTCAATTTCTAATTTTCAATTGGAATACAGGTATCGCAGGAGAAATTTTTTCGCCAACATGCCGCTTTCGGATGTTCGTTTGCTGCGCACGCCGCTTTATCACGAAACAATACATTATTTTGTAAATCATTTTGTTACTCAACATGCTGATTCGTTGATACATATAGCATACGACTTGTTGGAGCAGGCTTCCGGAAATTTCGAAACTTTTTTCTATGTATCCGATTTTATGATTGACTATTGTTTGCGCAACAGAAATATTGAAAACATCAACCGATTCTACAATTTCATGCAGCGCAACCGCGATATGCTTGGAATAAGAGGTATGGCGATGGTACCTCCTCGGTCGAGTATCAATTATTTTGCCGTTCCCGACGAAAAATCGCTGCAAGCGCGCTTGCAAAACATGTCATTGGTCGATATTGACGGACAAGCGTTTTTTCCACAAACGATTGACGCTAAATATCGAGTGTTCTACTTTTGGAAAAACGATTGCGGACGGTGCGTAGCCGAAGCGTCGCGATGGCAAACAATCCTTAACCGCTACGGCAGGTTGCCCTGCCATGGCATAGCCGTGAACATCAAAAATGACGTGCAACAGCCCGAAAACAGAATATTGGCTTACGAGCCGCTGTGCGTAAATGCCTCTATCGCAGATATGCCGATTTGTGAAACAATTTTTTTAGCAACAATCTATCCAAAAATAATTGTGACCGACAATGCCGGAAATATTGTAGGATTGTTTACATCGGTAAGTTCATTGGACGATTTTTTGAGGATAGCGCAATGATAACCCCGAGTAAAATAAAATTGACTCGGTTTTTTTATCTTTTATTTTTTTCAAAAAAATTTGTTTTGTAAAAAAACATCATTATCTTTGCCGCGAGATTTATTTGTATTTTTTGTAGTTTTTTGTACATATTAATATAATGTATAGATGAAAACGCGCAGTATGATTTCGTTTGACTGGGCTATGAAACGCTTGCTTCGCAATAAAGCCAACTTCGGGATATTGGAGGGCTTTTTGAGCGAGTTGTTGCGTCGTAAGATTATCATAAAGCATATCGGCGAAAGCGAAGGCAACAAAACCGCTCCAAAGGACAAGTTCAACAGAGTGGATATATTCGTTGAAGCCGACGATAAAGAATTAATAATCATAGAACTGCAATATGACAGCGAGGTGGATTACTTCCAGCGGATGCTCTATGGCGTTAGCAAGTCAATAACCGAGCATATTTATGAAAAAGAGGAATACTCTAATGTTCGAAAGGTCTACTCTGTGAACATAGTCTACTTCAACCTTGGTATTGGCGATGATTATATCTATCACGGAGTAACCAATTTCAAGGGGCTTCATACGAACAAAGAACTTTACCTGACAAACAGACAGTTTTCGCTCTACGGCAAAACAATAGCCGATGATTTATTCCCTGAATATTACATCATCAAAGTAAAAGAGTTCAACAACGTAGCCAAGAACACGCTCGACGAATGGATTTACTATTTGAAAAACAACAAAATAAATGAGAATTTTACTGCTCAAGGTTTTGAGCAGGCTCGTGAGGTATTGTATTTTGACAATCTTACGGAAGAGGAGAAAACGGATTACTTGTATGACGTAGAAGCAAAACGCATTAGGAACAGTGAAATGAATACCGCCTATTATGAGGGCGAAGTAAAAGGCGAACTAAAAGGACGCGCAGAAGGACTTGTTGAAGGCGAAGCAAACACGAACAAAAAAGTCATTGCCAACGGGCTGAAAGCTGGATATTCAATAGAAATAATGTCTACAATAACCGGATTAAGCGCCGAAGAGGTAAAAAAAATAATCAAACTAATACAAGACGAAAACAACCAATGACAGATTTCTCTCAAATATCGCCCAAAAATTCAAACTTTTTTTGCAAAAAAGAAGGCTTAAATCGCTATGTAACAGCATATAGCGAGTTTGGCACGATTTTTGACGAAAAACAAACGCAAGAGAGAGAGAGAGAGAGAGAGAGAGAGAGAGAGAGA
>Ga0099364_10004000_pt1 | contig 22461 bp, 19 predicted proteins | sample TergutTh196P3_FD_73070 | JGI IMG/M metagenome (GOLD analysis project Ga0099364, IMG submission 73070) | Microcerotermes parvus P3 segment gut microbial communities from Pointe-Noire, Republic of the Congo - Th196 P3 | ecosystem: Host-associated > Arthropoda: Insects > Digestive system > Gut ...
GAATCTATTAAAACCCTGCGGTGCCTTTGTGAGTCTTTATACCGGTATGGAAAAGAGGCTCAGAGGCTGCATAGGGAGAATGATCTCCGGTGAGCCCCTTATAAAAACAGTGCGCTTAATGGCACAGGAAGCTGCATTTGGAGATCCCAGGTTTACTCCCCTGGATATATCAGAACTTGATGGTATAAAAATAGAAATTTCAGTCCTCTCTCCCATGGAAAGATGCACGGATCCCGGCACTGTAAAAGTAGGGCTTCACGGCCTCTATTTAATTTACAGGGGAAGATCCGGGGTTCTCCTCCCGCAAGTACCTGTAGAACAGGGCTGGACCCGGGAAGAATATCTGGACTATATATGCAGAAAAGCAGGGCTGCCATCGGATTCCTACAAGGCAGCCGGCGCGGAACTCTATACATTTACTGCCCAGGTTTTTGGTGAAGATTAAAAAAAATTTACTTGTAATTTTTCTATATTAATTTTCTGTTAATTCCTGTCTTTCTACTTTAACAAGCATGACAAAAATCGCTATAATGGAATATATGAAAAACTACATAAAATTTGGCATACTTTTGGTTTTTTTTGCTCTTTTACTTTCCTGCTCAGGAAGGCAGGACACAGAAGCAGAGATTGTTAGTGAACTAAGGTTTGGTATGACCACCGAACCGGTAACCCTGGATCCCCTTAATACAGCCAATACAGCTGATGGGAGGAGTATACTTTTTAATGTTTTCGAAGGACTTGTAAAACCTGACAGTACTGGAAGGCTGGTACCAGCTGTTGCAGAATCATTGCGCATAGAAAACGGCGGTTTATTATATATTTTTAATTTACGTTCCGGAATTATGTTTCAGGACGGAAGCCCGGTAACTGTGAACGATGTAATTTTTTCACTGCAGACTGCAATTAATGCAGGTTTTACCGGTTTTAATATAATTTCAAATCTGGAATCCCGGGGAACATCAGAAATCAGGATTAGTTTAAGTGAGCCGGATCCGGAATTCCTTCCCTTCTTGACAATTGGGATAGTACCGGAAAGCAATACTGACAGGGAGAGAAATCCCATAGGAACCGGACCCTTCATTATAGAGAGTTTCCATCCGCAAGAGTACCTGAGGCTTGTAAAAAACCCTCATTATTGGCAGGCTGAGCTGCCAAAACTGGACATTGTTACCATAGTATTTGTCGCCAGTACCGATGCCCTTGTAACAGGTCTGATGGGAGGAAATTTAGATGGAGCAGTTTTGACAGGCTCAATGCTTCCCCAGCTCAATCTGGACAGGTTTGATACAGTACCCTGGTTCTCAAATACAGTACAGCTCCTTATGTTTAACAATGCACAGCCTCCCCTGAATGATCTTAGGGTAAGGCAGGCAATAAATTATGCGCTGGATATTCAGGGAATTATAGACACAGCATTTTTTGGTCTGGGAGAGCCTTCGGGAAGTGCAATTATTCCGGCTCTTAGCTATATTTACGAAGATTCTCTGAAAGATCCCTATCCCAGGGATCTGGAAAGGGCAAGAAGCCTCTTAAGGGAGGCAGGTTTCCCCCAGGGTATTTCCCTTGAAATAATTGTTGCATCCAATTATACCATGCATGTAGATACCGCCCAGGTAGTTGTCAGCCAGCTCGCCATGGCAGGAATTAATGCAACAATAAGGCTTGTTGACTGGGGCACCTGGCTGACTGAGGTACGCAACGATCGCAGATATGAGGCTACCATTATTTCGCTTGATGCAAGGGATGTTTCCCCCAGGAGTTTTCTTGCCAGGTACCATAGCAGCCATAGCGGGAATTTCCTAAACTTTAATAATGCCGAATATGACAGGCTTTACACCGAAGTCTTACTGGAGCCAAACGAAAACCGCCGTATAGAAATCTACAGACGCTTACAGCATATAATTTCTGAAAATGCCGCAGGCGCCTATATTCAGGATATACTGGGCTTCTGGGTATTAAGACAGGATGCCTTTGACGGAATAGTTAACTACCCCCTCTATGTAAACGATTTTTCTGCCATTTACCGCAGGAATTAATATGTGCTAGAATATGGTTCTATACCATATTTTGGGGGATTTATGTTAAATGAATATAATTGCTGGTTACAGGAAAGGGCAATCCAGGAAGCTCCTGCCTTAAGGTTAAATTCGGTCTGCGTCAGGGGTGAAGGAGCCGTTACAGAACAGGCGGCTGAGGAATTCCGCCTGGGGGTAAAGCGTTTAATGGGTTTTTCCCCTGCCATCTGTTACTGCGGTGAATGTACTTCAGAATACTCCGGTGTTTTTTTAGGAACCATAGATAAACTGTCTGGTGAATATAAACTCTCCTCTGAAAAGTTAAAGGACGGCGGTTTTTTAATTAAGTCCTGGGAAAATTACCTTGTTATAGCCGGGCAGGATGAAGCCGGTATTATGTACGGGGTGTTCCGCTTTTTATCCCTTTTGGCACAGGGGAAAGCGGATTCTGCCATGGAAATTAAAGACGAGCCTGCCTCTCCCATAAGAATGATAAACCATTGGGATAATATTAACGGTACTATAGAACGCGGTTATGCCGGTCCTTCAATCTTCTTTAATAACGATAAAATTGAATACAGTAAGGAAAGGGTAGAGGATTATGCCAGACTCCTTGCCTCTGTGGGAATAAACTTAATTTCAATTAACAATGTTAATGTCCGCTTTAATGCAAGGTATTTAATCACAGAGGAAATGCTCCCCGATGCTGCAGGTATAGCGGCGATTTTCCGTCCCTACGGAATTAAGATGATGTTATGCGTAAATTTCAATTCCCCCATGATAATAGGGAAACTGCCCACTGCAGATCCCCTTGATGCCTCTGTTATAGACTGGTGGAAAAAACAGACAGATCTTGTTTACAAATATATTCCCGACCTCGCCGGCTTTTTAATTAAGGCGGATTCTGAAGGTCAGCCCGGTCCCTTCCAGTACGGGAGAAATCATGCAGATGGTGCAAATACCTTTGCAAGGGCTCTAAAACCCCATGGGGGGCTTATAATCTGGAGGTGTTTTGTCTATAACGCTACCCAGGATTGGAGGGACTGGAGCCAGGACAGGCCCAAGGCTGCCTACGATAATTTCGTGCCGCTGGACGGAACCTTTGATGAAAATGTAATCCTCCAGCCCAAATGGGGACCCCTGGATTTCCAGATAGGGGAGCCTGTAGCACCCATATTCGGCGCCTTAAAAAAGACCCGCCATATTATGGAACTGCAGATAACCCAGGAGTATACAGGGCAGCAGGTAGATCTCTGTTACCTTCCCTGGATGTGGCAGTACATCATGGAATTCGATACAGGGCATGGATCTGACAGCTGTATTAAAGATCTCGTTAATTCCTATAAAGAGGGGAATTCCTTTATAGAAGGTTTTGCTGCAGTGGGGAATGTGGGACTGGATAATAACTGGACAGGCAATACATTGGCACAGGCGAATCTTTACGGCTACGGGAGAATGATCTGGGATCCTTCGTTAAGCGCAAAGGAAATTGCGGAAGAATGGAGCATACTCTCCTTCGGTCACGGCGCGGCAGCGGAGAAAGTGGTACAACTCTTAATGGGTTCTTATCAAACCTTCGAAAAATACAATGCTCCATTTGGAGTTGGGTTTATGGTAAACCCCGGAATGCATTATGGTCCAAATATAGAAGGCTATGAATTCAGCCGCTGGGGTACCTACCACAGGGCAGATTATAAGGCAGTGGGAATTGACAGGACATCAAGCGGGACAGCTTATACAGATCAGTATTCTCCCGGTATTGCTGCAATGCTTGCAAATCCCGAAACCTGCCCGGAAAGAAATATACTCTTCATTCACCGCCTTCCCTACGATTTTAAAATGAAGAACGGGGAAACCCTTTTGCAGAATATCTATAATAGCCATTTTGAAGGTCATGATGAAGTAGAGGCTATGATAGAAGAATGGAAGAGCCTGGAAAATCTACTGGAAAAAGATGTGTATAATTCCGTGCTTGCCCGCTTCCAGCGTCAGTTAATGAATGCCAGGGAGTGGAGGGATCAGATTAATACATACTTCTTCCGCAAAACCGGAATTGCAGATAAGAAGGGCCGTAAAATTTACGAGTAAGCCTGCAGGCGGGCTGGAGCTATGTATTATATAATTAAACGGCTCTTTATTACGATTTTAACACTCATATTGGTTTCACTTGCCGCCTTTGCCGCCTTTCGTCTGATACCGGGAGATGCTGCACTTCTGGCTTTGGGGATAGAGGCAACTGAGGAACAGGTGGCAGCTCTCAGGGCGGAACTGGGTCTGGATAAAAGCTTTCCGGTTCAGTATCTCTCCTGGCTGGGGAATTTTCTCACAGGCGCTCTGGGCAGTTCCTCCCGTTTTATGGGGAGTAATGTATCTGATCTAATCCTGGAAAGGCTTCCTGTAACATCGGTATTGGCATCTATTTCTTTTATCTTTGTTATTATTATTTCCTTTACCGTGTCCCTCTTTACCGTGAATAAAGAAAATTCCATTGTAGACAGTACCGTTAATACATTTTCTGCCCTGGGAATTTCCATGCCGGGATTTTTTCTGGGCATACTATTTATATGGATTTTCGGGATTGTATTAAATATATTTACCCCGGGTTCCTATATTAGTTACAGGGATAATTTTTTTGGGTTTTTTTCTTACCTGATTTTTCCTGCTCTGGCAATTGCAATTCCCAATTCGGCACTTGTAATAAAATTTCTTCGTGCTTCAATATTTAAGGAGTTAAAGAAAGATTATATCCGTACTGCAAGGAGTAAGGGAGCAGGGCAGAACCATATCTTAATACGCCATGCATTAAAAAATGCCTCTCTCCCTGTAATTACCCTATTGGGGATGATCCTGGGGGAAATATTTACCGGCAGTATAATTATTGAGCAGGTCTTCGGCATTCCGGGGCTTGGGCGTCTTTTAATCAGTTCCATCCATGCCAGGGATTATATAGTTGTAAAAACCCTGGTTGTCTATATTGCTTTTATTATTATCCTTGCCAATACCCTGGCGGACATAGTTCTGCAGATTATAGACCCCAGGATCAGGCTGGCGTACAAGGCATGAAAAACGCAGGCAGAAATTTTGAGCTTAAAGCCGGTATCGTTCTATGTATACTTGTTCTGGGATTAACTTTAACCGGGCTTTTCTACCAGCCCTATGATTATAATGAAATGGACAGTACAAACAGGTTCAATTCTCCTTCTTTCAGGAATTTTCTGGGAACAGATAACTTTGGGCGGGATATATTTTCCAGAATTATGAGAGGTGCGAGGCATACACTTTTAACAGCACTTTTAACTGTGGCAGGAAGCGCTTTTATTGGCTCTGTACTGGGTCTTCTTTCCGGTTATGTGAAGGGTATGTTTGATGAAGTAATCATGCGCATAATGGATACACTGAGTTCATTCCCGGGAATTCTCCTTGCCCTGGTTATGATTTCCCTGATGGGGAACAGCCCCGGTACCCTTGTACTTGCACTTTTAATTTTATTTATTCCCAGCTTCGCCAGAATTATGCGGAACGGAATGCTGCAGCATGAGGGAAAGGAATTTATCCTTTCTGCAAGAATTATGGGCGTGTCCAGAATAAGGATAATTTTTTTCCATATCATGCCAAACCTGGTTTCCCCCCTGCTCTCCGCTTCTGTGCTGGGTTTATCAAATGCAATACTTGCAGAGTCTACAATGAGTTACCTGGGGCTGGGAATACAGCCGCCTAACCCAAGCTGGGGGAGAATGTTAAGCGAATCCCAGACCTTTCTTTTTAATGCACCATGGTGTGCCTTTGCGCCGGGCATTATGATTATGCTTACGGTTCTGGGCTTTCATTATCTGGGCGAAGGCTTAAGAAAGAGGTCTGGTTACTGATGGAAAACAGACTGGAAAAAAGAGAAGCATTATTACGTGTTAAAAATCTTTCCATTGGGATCCAGAGGCTTGATGAGAAAGGAAAGATGAGACTCTTAAGTTCTGTGGAAGATATATCTTTTGAAGTTTATCCGGGAGAAATTCTGGGTATAGTGGGGGAGTCCGGTTCAGGAAAAAGCCTGACAGCCCTGTCCATACTTGGATTATTAGGTGAGAACAAGGAAGTCAGTTCCGGTTCTGTTATATTTGAAAACAGAAATCTCCTTGAGTTAGGTGAAAATGAACTTCAGAGTATCAGGGGAAAGAAAATTTCCATGATATTTCAGGAGGCTTTTTCTTCATTAAACCCCCTAATTAAGGCAGGAAGGCAGATTGCAGAAAATATGGAGCTGCATGGTGAAGAGGATAAAATAAAAAATAAAAAACTTGTTATTGACCTGTTAGGAAAGATGAAATTTGACAAGCCGGAAAAAATTTATGATACATATCCGCACAGGCTTTCCGGCGGCATGTGCCAGAGGATCATGATTGCCCTTGCCATGATTAATAAGCCTGCCCTGTTAATTGCAGATGAACCCACCACCGCCCTGGATAATAATACACAGGAAGAAATTCTTTCGATCCTGACAGAATTAAACCGTGATTACGGGACGTCAATTATTTTTATATCACATGATCTTTCATTAATAAAAAAAATCTGCAGCAGGGTAATGGTAATGTATTCCGGCCGTTTTATGGAGGAAGGGGACGGGGATGAAATTTTTAATAATCCCAGTCATGAATATACTAAGAGCCTCCTCGCTTCCGTTCCTTTAAGGGAAAATAAAGGTAGGCCTTTAAAAACAATTCCAGGGAGAATTCCTTCCCTGGAAGAAGGCCGTCCCTCCGGCTGCCCCTTCCATCCCCGCTGTGAAAAAGCAGTTCCCTCCTGCATGAAGGTTTTCCCTGCCGGAAGAATTATATGCGAAGAGCATATCAGCCACTGTGTACCTGGATCTATGCCTCCGGAAACAGCTTTTTAAGATGCCATTTTGTCAGGCGCTCACGTTTAAAGATCCTTACAGTACCCCGATGCACGCCGAACCTTTCTCCTATTTCAACATTATTTTTCCCTTCTCTGATCATTCGTCTGATTTCTTTCTCCTTGCCGGTGAGTTTAACATTTTTAGTTCTGCCCGGCTGTCTGCCAAGTATTTTCCCCTCGGCTTTGCGGCGTGCCAGAGCTTCCTTTGTCCGCTGGCTGATTAAATTTCGTTCTATTTCTGCTGACAGCCCAAAGGCAAATGCCAGTACCTTGCTTTGAATGTCATCTCCCAGCCGGTAATTGTCTTTTATGGTCCAGATTTTTACTCCCCTGTCCAAACATCCGGAAAGTATACTCATTATCAGGAAAAATGATCTTCCCAGTCTGGAGAGTTCAGAACATATAATAGTATCACCTTCCTTAACCATATTTAATAATGATCCTAGCTGACGTTTTTCAATTGCCTTAGTCCCGCTTATAGTTTCCTGTATCCATTTATTGACCTTAATTTTATTTTCCCTGCAAAAACGATTAATTTCGAATCTCTGGTTTTCTACTGTTTGTTTGTCAGTACTAACCCTAATATAACCATAGATCATAAAAACCTCCTTTAATATAGTTAATGAGGTTGTATTATCAGAATTTTATGGAAGATGAAACAGGCTAGCATAAAAAAAGGCTGCCCGGAAAGAGCAGCCTTAAATTTGTTAGTAGTTAAATACTAGAACCAGAAGCGGAATCCAATATCAGTCTGCCAGCCGCCGCCAAGGCCAGGATCGTCTGCAAAATCACCTAATTCAATATTCAAACCAATGCTGGGTGCTACAGAAAGGAAGAATTCAAGATTTTCGATGGGCATTATTGAGAGGCCAATAGGTACTCTTACACCAAAACCAAGACCAGTCCTTGACCAGTTACTTCCTGAAAATGAATGAAATTCAAGATAACCACCGACTCCGAGGAACCAGCTAAGACCTACATCCGGGACAAGGGTATCATGAATAAGGAAAGAATCTCCTGTTACACTTAAACCAAAGTATGTGTAGTTACTGGTGAATTCCCAGTCCAGAATGTTAAGACCAATTCCCCAATAAATGGGCATACTGGGTGCTTTTAAGAAGAGGGTTAATGTGCTGCCTGGATCACCACCTTCCCAGCCTCCGCCGTACTGATAACCGCCGCCGACACCCCAGCCTGAGGGATGCTGTGCAAAGGCACCTACGGATATAATAACCGCTAATACCAAAACTAAAGCAAGTTTTTTCATGTGAAAAACTCCTTTTTTTGCCCCATAGGGGCTAAATTTTACATTGCAGAACAGAGCCAACGGCACATTTAATCCTGGGTTTAATGCTTACGTTGTTTAATATATACTCATATATCAGTATTACTATCATGGAGGCATTCTTTGCACGAAGGTGTACCAATTCTTGAAGTATCTAATTTATCCAGTGCATATATTTCACGTCCATGGGGGTTTTTTGGTAAAAAGGAAAAAAAATCAGTCTTAAATAATATCAATTTTAATATCAATGAAGGAGAAATATTTGGTCTTGTAGGAGAATCCGGTTCAGGAAAAAGTACTCTGGCAAAGTGTATTTTAGGCTTAATTGATTATGAAGGTGATATTTATATAAATAGTAATCTGCGAAAGAAAGGCAAAATAGGAACAGGGATATTACTCCAGCATACCGTTCAAGCAGTATTCCAGGATCCGGGAGCATCACTTAATCCTGTTAAAACAGTGGGATGGATACTTGAAGAACCGCTTAGAGCGCATAAAATAAGCAAAAAACCTGAAAGAGATCAAAAAATAGATAAAATGCTGGAACTTGTAGGTTTAAATTCCTCATATAAAAATAGAAAACCTGATGAACTCTCCTCAGGGCAAAAACAGCGTGTTTCCATAGGGGCAGCTTTAATGCTGCAGCCAAGCCTCCTGATTGCAGATGAACCTGTCAGTGCATTGGATGTGTCTGTAGGAGCTGCAGTAATTAACCTTTTTAAAGAACTTAAAAATACATTAAACCTGGCTATACTTTTTATTTCCCATAATCATGAACTTGTATACTACTTGTCTGATCGTATAGCAATACTTGAGGCAGGGTGTATTAATGAAATGCAATGTTAAGGTAAATTAGGCTGATAGCGAATTTTTGCCGATAATAACTTGACAATATTTTTGTTTTATCTTACAATAACCTTGTCATTATGAAATAAATGCAGGATTAAATGTGCCGTTGGCTCAGTTCTGCAAGAACGAAAAATTACCCTATTAGGGTATAAAAAAAGGAGTTTTTCACATGAAAAAACTACTGATGGTTTTATTGCTTGTAAGTATTGTGATGGGAACAGCTTTTGCACAGGAAGGATGGGGCATTGGCGGTGTTGGTACTTTTGGAGGAAATTTTAATAATTCTGCTGAACCATATGCAGGAGGTTATGTAACTCTAAAGGCTCCTCAGTCACCAATATATTGGGGGATATCTTTACGTACTATAGGCAACACACTTATACTTGGTTTACAAGGTGATAGTTACCTGATTCAAAACACCCTGGTTCCGGATGTTGGTCTTGGTCTTTATGTTGGAGTAGGTTTATATGGTACTATTATTCTTAATGATCCTCTAGGTCTTGGGTTTGGAGCCAGAGTACCTATAGGTTTAAGTCTAAGAATACCCAGTCTTGAAATACTGGAATTTTTCCTTGAAATAGCTCCAACTGCGGGTTTAGGAATGGTACTTGGAAATGATATTGATTTTGACTTTGATGCTGGATGGATAGGCGGACTCGGTTTCAGAGTTTGGTTCTAGTATTTAATTACTAACAATTTTATGGCTGCTCTTTCCGGGCAGCCTTTTTTATGCCTTATTGAGGTTTCATAGCTTATCTAGCTGGTTTTTAAGGTTATAAGCCTGCGAGGATCCTCTCTGCCTCAGCACGGGAGTGGAAGCCGGGGTTGCGGCTGATTAGGTCATTAAAGGTCTGCCTTGCCATATTGCTGTCGCCGAGAGTGGTATAGGTTTTGCCCAGTTCAAAGAGGGCGTCCCAGTTGGATGAATCTATCCTTACCAGATCCTGGTATACATCCCTTGCCTGGTTTAAATTTCCGGCTCCCACGTATGCCCTGGCGAGGTTAAGCCTAACGGTTAAATTCCCCGGCTCTGCAGTTAAGGCTCTTTGGTAATGTTCAAGGCTGGATGTCCAGTTTTCCTGTGCTGCATGAGCTGCCCCCAGGTTATTATTTACTTCAAAAGAAGAGGGTTCAAGCCTGAATGCCTCTGTCAGGAGGTTCAATGCTTCGGCAGGAAGGTCATTTGCCAGATATATGCTCCCCAGATTTATTCTGGGTCTTACATACCGCGGATCCAGTCTAATTGCCCTGGCATAGGCGCCGATTGCTGTTTCCAGATCACCTGCTATTTCACCTGCAAGCCCCAGATTGTATGCCCATATAGCGTTTGACGGATCTGCATCAGAAGCCCTTCTGGCGTGTAACAATGCATCCTGATCCTTATTAAGAGCCATTTTAACTATGGACATATTGTAGTTAGTGAGGCCGTCGTTTGGTTCTGCAATGAGGGCGCGTGTAAAAGATGCTTCAGCGGCGGCATGGTTTCCCAGGGAGTTCTGTGCCATGGCAAGCTCCCTGAGGGAAGCCAGGTCGTTGGGACTGTGCAATAATGCGGTATTAAAGGCATCTATTGATCCCTGGTACTGCCCCATTGAGAACAGTATGCGGCCAATCTCCCTGTGTGCAACTGCGTAATCCGGCCTAATCGTTACTGCCCTTCTGAATGCTGCAAGTGCATCTTCCTGCCTGTTCAGGGCACGCAGGGTACCTCCCAGGTTGTACAGTGCCGGTTCATAATTGGGGTTAATCCTTACAGAATTATCAAAGGCCTGGCGTGCATCTGCAAAGCGCCTGAGATTAAAATATGATCGTCCCAGCTCATACTGATAAATGAAATTACTCGAATCGTTTCTGGCAGCTTCTTCAAATGATGTGATGGCATCATTCCATTGCCCCAAATCCCTGAAAACTTTGCCCAGGGTATAATGGGCGAGTGCCTGGCTTCTGTCCCTGGCAATGGCATCCCTTGCACTGCTCATAGCCCTGTCCATGGAGTTCCTTCCCTGCACTGTATTGGGATCGGAAACCCCATACCAGGCTTCTGCTATCTCTGAGAGTATTTGTGCTGCAAACCTGTCTTCTCCGGGGGGAATTTGGCTGCGTGCCTGGTTAAAGGCATTTTCTGCTCCGGTAAAGTCTCCCCTTGCCAATGCGGCCTGTCCCTGTCCCAGAAGATCCATAGCTCTTTCCATCTGTTCTCTTAGCTCCCTGGAAAGCCGTGCTATTTCCTCTTCCTGGAGCCTGTGCCTTTCTGCTTCTGCTTCTACTATTGCCCTGCGTTCTGCTTCTTCTGCTGCCCTTGCTGCCGCCTCTGCTTCTGCTATGGCCCTTAACTGTGCAGCTTCTTCTACTCTGATCTGAGCCAGGCGTGTCTCTGCTGCTATGCGCTCTGCGGCAGCTCTTTCTTCATCTGCTATGCGCTGGGCATTGGCAATGCGCCTCTGTTCTTCCAGTCTTGCCATGGCTTCCATTTCTGCGGCAATCTCCTGGGGAGATCTGGCTGTACTTCCAGCCTGGGCTTCACGTAAATTTTCCATTGTAATTGATCTGAGAAGGCGTGCTGTTTCATCTGAGGGGTCGTCTATTAAAAGCCTGTCCAATAAATCCAGGGCTCTCTGGAATTCACCCAGTTCAATATATTCTCTTATCAGGGTGAGGGTATTTTCCCTGATCCTTTCCCTTTCTGTGAATTCGCTTATATTAAATTCATCTGTCTGATTCTCTATATTTATATGGGCAATGCTGGTTCCTGCACTGCTTCTTTCCCTTCTTAAAAATAAAAATAAAAATACTCCTCCGGCAATCAGCACCAGTGCCAGAGCTCCAATTATGATCACTTTTCTTCTGTCTATATACATTTATTTCCCCTAATCCAGAATAAAATCGCTGGTAAAATCGTGCATATCCTCCGAGCCTGCTCCTATACCAACAGACTCACCTGCTACAGCCTGCAGTGCTTCATTTACTTCTGCAAGGAGCTGCCGTCTTCTTTCCTCTGCTATTCTGGCAGCTTCTTCAGCTGCTCTGGCTTCTGCTTCTGCAATCTGCCTTTGCCTCTCTTCTTCCTGTCTGGCAGCTTCTTCAGCAGCTCTGGCTGCCTGCTCTGCCAGTATCCTTATTCTTTCTGATGCTTCCTGTTCTTCCCTGATAAATGCAATTAATCTTAGTATCTGTTCCCTCTGTGTTGAACCAGGTTCCAGGAAAAGATAATCCTGATAATCCATTATTGCATCCTGCATGTCTCCTGTTCTTACAAAGGAATTTGCCCTGTTAAGGTATGCTGAAGAGAATACCGGGTTTAAATCTATTGCACGGGAATAGTACTGCCTTGCCTGAATCTGATCACCCTGCATAAAATATGCATTCCCCAGATTAAATGCCACCCTGTGTGCTTCAAGACCGCTCCTTGGAAGGATCTGGGTGTAGACAGTTATTGCGTCTTCTATGCGGTTTAACTGCAGATATGTAATTCCCAGGTATAAAAATGCCTGTACATGGGCAGGATCTTCCTGTATTGATGCTTCCAGAAAGCGCAGTGCTTCCTGGGGTCTGTTCTGCATAAATAGCTCTTCTCCCCTGGAAAAGTTGGTCTGGGCATGCAAAGACGCCGAAAATATACTAAGGAGGAGAACCATGGCAGTAATTACCGGTTTAAAATTAATCATTATAGTTTTCACTCTTATTTTTTCACCTTTTATACTATATAATAATATAATATCGGACATTTTTTCTATATGTATTAAACAAAGGAAAGACAGATAAAGTTATGGCAAGTACAATGGTAGTAACCCTATTATTGATTTTAGGGGTAGGTTTCCTGATTTTTCTTTTATTTATTAAAGTAATTCTTCCCCAGAGATCAGCTTCTCTGGCAAATTTGCAGGATAAAAAGCAAATTTACAGTGCAATAAGGCATGCAAAGTCTGCAATAGAAAAAGATCCTCAGAATGCAGAGGCACATTACCTCCTGGGTAAGGCATTTTTGGCTGATAAACGTGAAGAACAGGCTTACAGGGCTTATAGAAGTGCCGGCAGGCTTGGAATAGAGGGGAAAAATATCCCGGAAATTGAATTCAGGGAAACAATGGCATCACTTTATGCGAAATTTAATGAAGAAGAAGAGGCACTTAAGGAATATGTGCTTTTAATTAAGAAGCATCCGGATAATCCTGATTATTATTTCCGTACAGGCAAGCTTTTTTCTTCCCGTGGAAAGGGGGACAGAGCAGAGCAGTATCTTTCAAAGGCAGTGTCTTTAAACCCCAGGAACAGTGAATACAGGATGGAACTTGGACTTGCCTATTATCTCTCCAAAAAAATCAAAGAGGCAAGCAATGAATTTGATGCAGCACTGAAAATAAATCCCTTGGACGGTCTGGCTCTCTTGTATATGGGTAAGGTACTTAAAGATGCAAAGGATTTTTCTTCTGCGCTTCCTTATCTGGAAAAAGCCTCCCGGGAGCAGGAAATAAAACTAAGAGCGCTTGTAGAACTGGGTAGCTGCTATATGTCTTTAAAAATGATAGACAAGGCAATTCCGGAACTGGAGAGGGCAGTCAACTGCATAGAAAAAGAATCAGAGCCGGACTCACTTTATGCCAGGTATTTTTTGGCAATGTGTTTTGAGAAAACGCGGGAGTTTACCAAAGCGGTGGCCCAATGGGATAAAATATATGCACAGAAAAAGAACTTCAGGGATGTTGGAGAGAAACTAACCCAGTATATAGAATACAGGAGCCAGGAAACCAAAAAATAATGAAGATCCTTTGTGTTTCCGATCAGATAGACCCCCTGATCTATACAAACAGTCTTAAGCAAAGGTATGGGGATGTAGACCTGATTCTTTCAGCGGGGGATCTTCCTCTGGACTATCTGGATTTTATCATGAGTACCCTGAACAAGCCGCTTTTATTTGTCTTTGGAAATCATCATACCGATCTCTTTACCCTATATAAGGACGGCCCTTCCTCCCTGGACAGAAACGAGATGGAAAATCATGTTTTCAGCACTGCATATGCAGATTCAAAAATTGTGAAGGAGGCGGGACTTTTGGTAGCGGGGCTGGGAGGGTGCATGAAGTATAATATGGGGAGGAACCAGTTTACTGATTTCCAGATGAAAATGAAACTCATAAAATTAATCCCCTCCCTTATTATTAACCGTATATTCAGGGGCAGATACCTTGATATATTATTAACCCATGCTTCCCCCTTTGGGATACATGATAAAGATGATCTATGCCATAGGGGGTTTAAGGATTTTCTCTGGTTTATGCGGGTTTTTAAACCCAGGTATCTTATTCACGGCCATATTCATCTTTATGATTATTCGGCAAAGAGAATCAGTAAGTACCATGATACCTTGATTGTAAATGCCTTCAGCCATTATATAATTGATACAGGAGATGATAAGTGAATGTAAGAAACTCTCTTGGCGATCATTTGCAGGCTGCTCAGGATTTTAACAGGGCAAAGAACAAGGCAATGTTCTCCAGAATTCAGAATTTCATGGAAGCAGACAGAGATAATCTTCTTTCGTTTAACGTAGTTAAGGATATTGTGAAGCCCAGGGGAGAGGTATACAGGGGCATGCAGGCTGTTCCCATCAGCAAGATTATAGGGAGTGAAGGCCGCTACAGGGATTTCAACAGATTTTTTTTCCCGAGGAGAGATTTTTTAAGGAACCGCTGGGAGAGCATAGACAGGGCAAATATGAAAAATATTTCCCTGCCTGCCATACGTCTGTATGAAATAGGCGGGGTGTATTTTGTGAGAGACGGCAATCACAGGGTTTCTGTTGCCAGGTACCAGGGAGGAGAGGAGATAGATGCTGAAGTAACAAGCCTTTCCACAGAAATCAAGATTAACCCTTCCATGACTGTGGATGAGCTTGCCATGGCATTAATTGAGTACGAAAAAAAAGTGTTTTACGAAAAAACATCTTTTGGAGAACTCACTGGTTATAAGGATCTGAACTTTACCCAGCCCGGCCGTTACGATCTGATTTACAGTCATATTCAGGTGCATAAATATTTTTTAAATCAGGATAAAAAGGAAGAAATTCCCTTTAATGAAGCATTAACTTCCTGGTTTTATACTGTTTTCTGTCCTATAATTCAAATTATAGAAAACGAAATGATCTGTGTAAATTTTCCCGGCAGAAATACCGGGGATCTCTATGTATGGATAGTTCAGCACTGGCATTATTTAAAAAAAGAGAATGGAATACATTTTTCTGTAACAGAGGCAGCAAGGGATTTTTCCCTGAAATTTGGCAATAGCAAGGGACGGTTTTTCCGTCTTCTGGCAGCGGTTCTGGCAAGGTTTTTCCATGCGCGCCGCTTAAAATCCACTCTGGAGTACTGTGCAAAACCGGAGTCTGATTCAGTATAGGTAAATATGGAAAATGAGATTTGGCAGGGGCTTCCCTGGGAGTACTTTACAAAATTCATCTCTTTAAGGGCAGACAGATTTGCCATTCTGGAAGAAATTTTAAAGAAAGCCAGGCTGGATTTTAATATTCTGGATATTGCAGGCAACAGGCATATATTTATTTACAAAGAGCCTCTGAAACGCCGTATGGATATTCCTCCCCCAGGGCCTGGAATAATTCTTACTGCGCATTACGATCGTTATGAGGGAAGCCCAGGAGCAAACGATAATAGTGCAGGTGTTTTTATTCTTCTGGAAACTGCAATGAATTTAAAGAAAAAAGGCATAAAAAACTGGGGTATAATTTTCACAGACAAGGAAGAACTAAAACCAGGTGAAGGTATTTTAAAACAGGGATCATACTCTCTTGCAAATATGATTAAGACTATGGGTATGGGAAATTCGAAAATTTATTGTTTTGATGTATGCGGTACGGGTGATTCACTTTTGGTTTCATCCACCCTGGATTATTTATTAAGAAGGGAAGGCAAGGGGTTAAGAACTCAAAAATCCTTAAATGAACTCAGAAAAAATGCGCTGAACACTGCTGCAGAAATTAAATCTTTAAAGGCATATATGGTACCCGCTCCTTTTTCCGATGATGCCGGTTTCTTCAGGGCAGGTATTGCAGCACAGACTATAACCATGCTTCCTTTTAAGGAGTATAACAGGCTCAGTATGGAACTTCTGGGAAGCCCTGAATGTATAGAGGTTCTGGTTAACGCTGAATTGTGGCATAACGCCAAAAACAATTTTATTCCTGAAACATGGCGCATACTGAACAGTTCCAAAGACAATATACGCCGTCTGACTCCGGAATATTACCCGCTGGTAAGGAATTTTGCCGAGGCACTCTGCATTAAAGAAGATCCGGAGTCAGCCTATACCCCCAATAACCCGCTGTAGGCATCCAACACTGGATCCCCTGTGCTTTTTCCTCCTGCTTCGCTTTTATTAAGTACCTTGCCTGCCAATACCTTTCCAAGCTGCACACCTTCCTGATCAAAACTGTTAAGGTTCCATATAAAGCCCTGAAACATTACCTTATTCTCGTAATGTGCAAGCAGGGCGCCAAGTACCCAGGGAGTTAACCTGTCTCCGTATATTAGGCTGGAGGGACGCTCGCCGGGGAAATCCTTGTTGGAATTACTGTCGCTCTTGCCATGTGCAAAGGCCTTTATCTGAGCGGCGAGGTTTGCATTGAGTTTTTCCTGGCTTGTGGAGCCTCCGATATTGCTGTCGTCTTTTCTCTGGGTGTTTTTAAAACCTATGAACTGGAGCGGAACTATATCTGTCCCCTGATGAAGGAGCTGGTAAAAAGAATGCTGGCCGTTAGTCCCCGGCTCGCCGAAGATCACAGGCCCCGATGAATAATTAATGGGCTTTCCCTCCCTGTTAACCCTTTTCCCGTTGGATTCCATATCGAGCTGCTGAAGATGAGCCGGGAAGCGGGAGAGTGCCTGGCTGTACGGCAGTATTGCTGTAGATGGGTAAAAGAGGAAGTTCCTTTCCCAGACACCAATTAAGGCATCCATTAGGGCTGCGTTTTTCCTTATGTCTTTTTCTAGCGCCGCCTTGTCGGCAGAATTCGCACCTGCGAGAAAATCCTTAAAAACGCTGCTTCCGTAAGCAAGTGAGAGTATCAAGCCCCCGACACCGGAAGTGGAAGAATACCTCCCGCCTATATAATCATCAAAGTAAAATGAGTCCAGGTAAACCGGGTTGTTTGCAAGGGGGCTTGTTTCGCTTGTCACGGCAATCATGTGTTTACTGGGATCAAGTCCTGCTTTGGCTATTTTTTCTTTAACAAAGAGTTCGTTTGTAAGTGTCTCCTGCGTAGTACCGCTTTTTGATACCAGAATAAACAGGGTTTCATCCAGGGGCAGGGTAGACACTACCCTGGATGCATCATCGGGATCTACATTGGAAATAAATTCCGCTCTCAGAGTTTTTACTCCTTCAGCAATAGCCCAGTTTTCCAGGGCAAGGGACAGTGCACGGGGACCGAGGTCTGAGCCGCCGATGCCTATCTGACAAAAGGCAGTATACTTTTTTCCGGGACCGGGTATTATTTCGCCGGAACGGATTTTTTCTGCGAATGCCGAAAACCTTTCCAGCTCTTTTTTATAGAATTCCCCCAGATCCCTGGAATCCCTGACAATATTTTTCCCTGTAATGCTTTTTCCGTCCGGGCTTCTGTTCAGGTGATGCAGTACCATTCTGTTTTCACCGGTATTAATAATTTCGCCTTCCAGGAGGGCTGTATATTTATTTATCAGCTCCTGTTCGTCAGAGAGTTCCTGGAGTGCATTTATTACTCTGTCATTAACTTTTTTACATGCCCAGTTGTAAATTAATTTTTCTTTCACGCCGGCGGTAAGAGTGCATTCTGATTCATTAACCCTCTTTTCATTTACCAGATCCTTTAATTCAAGAGGATCATCCTTTGAAAGTTTACTTAATTTGTTAAACGCTTCAGTCCTGTCCAAATTTAAATACTTCATAAAAACTCCTTTTATAATTCCGGAATTATTTCCTTTAGTTTATTCAAAAAATCATCCCCTGTAATACCTTCCCTCAGAAATACAGCGACTGTATTGTCCCTTCCTGCAATGGTTCCCAGCACCTCTTTTTTAAAATCCATATTGTCTATTGCCAGGCATACCGGGTCTGAATGTCCCGAGTAAGTCTTTACTACTACAATATTACCTGACCATTCTATGGAAATATAGCCTTTAAGAAAATCCTGTATATAAGGTCTTTCATTATCTACAGCAGCTTCTTCAGGAAGGGAATAATAATAAATACCCTGACCGTCAGAAATTTTCCCTGTGTTTAATACTTTTAGATCCCTGGAAAGGGTAGCCTGGGTAATATTTATTCCATCATTCAATAAATATGTCAAAAGAGATTCCTGTGACTGGATCTTATTATTTTTTATAAGATTGCGTATTTTTTCCAGCCTGTTCTGTCTCTCCTTCATGTATGCTCCAAAAAATGAATAATTATTGTATAAATATACACTTTTTTCTGATTTTTCTCAAGCTTTTATATTGTATAAAATATTGAGGATAATGATAAATTTAACGATAATAGATATATGGAAGCAGTTTTAACTCTGGATTCATTTAATGAAGACGACGGTAAAATAGTCCTTAATATCTCAGAGGATTATATGGAAGCCAGAGGAGATTTTTATCCATCTCGTTTTGACGGAAGACCCATAAACCAGAACTATGTAAGAAAACTTCTGGATGAATATAAAATTATTTATGGCATTAAAAAAGATGAAATTTCCAGGGCATATAAAAAATGTGTTTCAGAGAATGTATCTGTATTAAATGTTCTTATTGCACATGGTACTCCTCCGGAAAAAGAGGTTCCTGAATACCTTCAGCTTAACCCGTATCTGGGCAGGCAAAAAAAATCTGAAATGAAAAACGGCAGGCTGGATCATAAGGCACGAACCCCCTTTACCATAGTTAAAAAAGATCAGGCTCTGGCTGTTATTAAACCCAGGAAAACCGGTAAAAACGGAGTAAATATACTTGGTGAGGCTGTGCGCTTTGAATTAATCAGGCCTGAAAGCGTAACTGCAGGTGAGAATACCCGAATGGAAGGGAAATACCTCCTCGCCGGAATAGACGGTCAATTAATACATACAAAGGGAGAGTTAAGCATTAGAGATTCCCTTGTAATTAAGGGACCCATTGGATATAAAACAGGAAATATAGATTTTCCCGGGGATGTAATGATAGAAGGTCCTGTTTCGGACGGTTTCATTATTCATTCCGGCGGATCTATTTCGATAAAACAGACCTTTGATGTGACAGATGCAAGCTGTAAAAATGATCTTCTGGTTGCAGGCGGAATTATCGGCAGGGGGAAGGCTGTTATTAAAGTGGGGGGGAAATTAAGAACCAAGTTTATCGAAAACTGCTCGGTAGCATGCAGGGATAAAATTATGGTAGATACAGAAATTTTAAATTCTAAAATTTACACCATGGAAACCCTGGAAATGGGGGATAAGGGCAATATAATCGGAGGAGAAATATATGCCATTAAGGGGATCTCTGTAGGAGGCCTGGGGAGGAAAACCGGCAGAGCCGCCCGTGTTCACTGCGGAGTGGACTTTACCATGGAGCAGGAAAGGGAAAAAAATAACGGCATCTTAAAAATGCTTTCCATAAAGATTATGCGCATTAAAGACCTTCTGGGTGAAATGGACGGGAACAGTAAAAACGGGAAGAAAGAAAAACTGGAAGAAGCTCTTTTAAAACTTGAAGATGAACAAAATAAAATCCAGGAAAAAATAAATGAGATTCTGGGCAGTCTGTCAAACTTTGAAGATGCAGTGGTTGAGGTAAGGGGAGAAATTGTTCCCGGTACCCTTATTGAAATTTGCAATACCGCTCTCTTTGTGACTGAATCCCTAAAAAAGGTGAGAATTAAACTTGATAAAACAAATAATAAACTTGTTTCAGAAAGTATCTAAGTTTTATGACTATGGATTATTGTCTGTAATAAAAATTGAAAGGCTGATATAATTATTTTTATGTATAGTACTGGAATTGCTTATTTATTATGGCTGTTATCCGGCTTTGGTGTACTCGGTTTTCACAGGCTGTATTTGGGAAAGATCCCCACTGCAATACTCTGGATGTGTACCGGCGGTCTTTTCGGCTTTGGCGCTTTCTTTGATTTTTTCACCCTTTCAGGACAGGTAAGAGAAGCAAATATGAGAACTGCCATTTTCGGCAGAACCAGGTGGAATCACATTAGATCACATAATTCTGATAATGGAAACACCTGGCGAAATGTTAATGAAGCAGGTTCCGCCGGGAACAAAGAGTCAGCCAAAGAAAGACCCGAGAGAATAATCTTAAAAATAGCAAAAGAAAATAACGGGATCATCACTGTAAGTGATGTCGCCCTGGGCGCTGACATTCCCATAGAGGAAGCCAAAAAATATCTGGATGCCCTGGTAACAAAAGGTTTTGCTGAACTTAGGGTTCGTAAGAGCGGCAGTCTTGTTTATGTAATTCCCGACATGTTTAATAAAGATGAGGAACTGGAAGATATTTAATCTATCTTAAGATCACCTCTGTCCTGCCAAAGCCGCCTATTTCCGGTCTGGAAAAGTTAAATGACGAAACCCTTGTATCTTTTTTAAGGTAGTTCTGCACCCCGTTACTTAGTATACCGTCTCCCTTACCGTGCACCACAGCAAATTCTCCCATGCCGTTTAAAATTGCCGCTTCTATCTGGCGGTTTAATGATTCCAGTGCCTCAGGCAGCCTCATCCCCAGGAGGTTTAATTCCATGGAGAAAGGCGTCTTAGGGGCAAGGTCTGCCGCCCAGGATGCGGCTTTTGCCGGCATTGTTTCTTTTTCATTTACTGGTACCAGTTCTGTTTCCGGGAAGCTCAGTTTCATGGAGCCTATTTCCACTATCCAATGTGCGCATTCATCTCCCTGAGGTTTTTTCCCCAGGCGTATGATCCTCCCCCTGCGGCGGGATTCTCCGGCAAGGACCTCGATTCCTGTTTTAAATTCCTGTTTATTGTTGGAATTATTAATTGAGATATTATTTGAATGAGTTTTTTCTCTTTGCTCCATAAAAAAGTTTTTTAATTCTCCTTCCAGTTCTCCCTCTTCTTTTTGTATGGTAGCTTCGAGGTCTGTAAGAAATTCCTTCACTTTCAGGGTTTTATCGCGGCTTAGTGCCTGTGCCGCTCCGCTTTCCTGAATTTCCCTTACCAGGTTTTCCAGGGTTTTTCTGCTTTCACCCAATAGTCTTGTTAAACTCCCTATGCCTTCCCTGCGCAGCTCGAGTTCCTTTTGTTTTAACCGGAGTTCCTTCAGATCTGAAAGGCGTCTTTCTTCCATTAATTTTTCTTCTTCTTTTTTCCCTGCCAGAAAAACCTCATCCAGTTCCCTGTGCTTGTCTTTCAGCCCTGTGATTAATGCTGATACATCGGATCGTTCTTCATCCAGGTAAGTTCTGGCATTATTAATAATTTCATTGGGGAAACCATTTCTAAGTGCTATATCCAGGGCGCGGCTTTCCCCCGGAATACCCATTACAATTTTAAATGTAGGGGAGAGGGTCTCCCTGTTAAATTCCATGGAGGCATTTTCCACCCCTTCTTTCGTATAACCGTAATTTTTCAGAATTCCATGGTGAGTAGTAATAATGAGCCTGGATTTAACTTCTATAAAGTGATCCAGTATTGCCATTGCTATTGCACTTCCTTCTTCGGGATCTGTTCCGGAGCCCAGTTCGTCCAGGAGTACAAGGGAGTTTTCTGTTGCATTGCTAATGATATCTTTAATATTTATCATATGAGCGGAGAAGGTGGATAGGGACTGGCTTAAAGACTGCTCATCTCCTATGTCTGCAAAAATACCGTCAAAGACAGGCAGTATGCTTCCCTCTTCTACGGGCAGTGCAAGGCCGTACTGATTCATTAAAGAAAGAAGCCCCAGGGTTTTTAATGCAACAGTTTTTCCACCGGTATTGGGACCTGTAATAATGACAGTCCTGATACTCCCGTCCATATAAAGATCCAGGGGTACAGGTTTTACAGAACCGGCTCCCCTTCCCAAAAGCGGATGCCTTGCTTTTTTTAAAAGAAGGTAGCCTCCGGCTGTTTTTTCTTTTGCATTATGTGCCAGAGTGCCGGTTATATCAGATGTTTTGGCAAAAATGTACCTTCTTTCGTAAGAGTAGCGTGCCTTTGCACGAATGGTTTCCAGATATATTATGCCCCTGTGGAAAGCTTTTAAGTTATCGTGTTCAGGTGCAATACGGCCTGTGAGTTCCCTTAAAATACGGCGGATTTCTGCTTCAAGCCTCCGGTTTTCCATGAAAAGTTCATTGTTTTTTTCTACAACTTCTTCCGGTTCTATAAAGATGGTCTGCCCGGTGGAGGAAACTTCATGAACTATGCCCTTTATCCTTCCCCGGAAGTTTGCCTTAACTGCAAGCA
>Ga0099364_10004001_pt1 | contig 22459 bp, 18 predicted proteins | sample TergutTh196P3_FD_73070 | JGI IMG/M metagenome (GOLD analysis project Ga0099364, IMG submission 73070) | Microcerotermes parvus P3 segment gut microbial communities from Pointe-Noire, Republic of the Congo - Th196 P3 | ecosystem: Host-associated > Arthropoda: Insects > Digestive system > Gut ...
GGCCAATTTTGCCATCGACGTTCTGGTTCCAGTGGTTCCTGAAATAGACCCGGTACAAGCCGGAAAAATCAATCTGGCTGGCGGCGTGGGCCGCCCCGGCCGAGCCGGCGACCAATAGAGCGCCCAAGCCCATAGCTAAAGCTTTTTTCATAAGTTTCTCCTTCCGTTGCTGCCGCCCCGCCCAATACGGGGGCGGTTTGTTACACCGCTTTAAAAGCGGCGGCCTAAAACTATTTTCAAGGGCGGCGGCCAAGGCCGGGTTCGAGGAGGCTGCCGGGCGAGAGAAGAGGAGTTACCCCGCCCGGCATTCAGGTAGGCGGGCTTGGCGAACCAGCCACCCCCTCCTTAACGAAGCCGGCCCTGGCCGCGCCCTGTTCCGGTCATGCCCCCCCAAAGCCCAAAGAATCAGGGAGGCGACGAAAAAAAGGCCGAACCCGGGCACATAACCCGGGGCGGCCCAAACGAATATATTTAAGTTGTTAGTTAGAAGGCTTAGAGAGAGAGAGAGAGAGAGAGAGAGAGCAATAACCGTGCCAAGAGGCAGCGCCCTCAGCCCGGAACCCTTCTCATTTTTTATTGATAAAAACCAATTCGCCATAAATTCAGAGCCCTTAAACCCTGTTACGATGCCCGACTGAAAGCTGAAAAACCAATTTACAAATTTACCTTTGTAAGATTAATGTAAAAACGCCCGGAAGTCAAGAATTTTTTTTACAATTAAATGCCTCGGCCCGGGCGATGAAGGATGGGGCGCCGATTATGGCCACTGAGCCCCATTTAAAAATACCGTATCGCAGGGCGGCGCCTATGTTCCGGTCCAAGGCGATCCGCACATCCAAGGTTCCCCCCCGGTCCACGAAGGCCATCCCGGCCCGCTCCCCCTTGGGAGTCGCCGAACGATGATAAAACACCATGGCGGAGTCGTTCTTATTCCGCCAGTAAAGCAGGTTTTCCTCTCTGGCGAAGGCCCTGAATTTTTCCCGAAAAGCCGCCCGCTCGGCGGCGGATTTCCGGCCCGCCCCGGGCCGGGCCAGGGCCCGCTTGGCTTCGGGGCCGGGCTCTATGCGGTCCGGCCAGGAGAGAATTTCCGCAACGGCCGGCCTGTAGGGCCCCGCCGGCCGGGCCAGGGCCTCCTTTAGTTCCGCCAGGCGGGCGGGGTCGCATTCCAGGCCCCTGGCGGTCAATCCGGCCAGGGTATAATCATCCCCCAGTTCCGAGCCCTTGAAACTGGCTCCTTCAAGCTCGAAACGAAACCCCGCCGGGCGGCCGTTGGCGGCCAGGGTGACTTTTACGCCGATCCCGCCCTGGATCAGGCCCCGCACCAGGTCAACGGCCTCTTTCGGCCTCGCCCTTAATTCAAGGTCTATGGCCAGGCGTATGGCTTCGTCAACGGCCAGGGTAAGGCTGGGAAGCGCGGCCGGCTCCGGGTCGGGAAAAGGAAGGTCGTCAAACAAGGTCGGCCGTCGGCCGGGAGTCGATAGGGTCATTTCAAACAACTTAAAAGCCGGGCCGGACTTTTAAAAGGCTCTAAAGCCAGGCCGCCACAGCCGCCCGCCGGGCGCTTACGTTTTCCGACAAAAGCCAGATGAACGGGTCGGTGCTGGTCATGTCGCCGAGGCGCATGGCCACCCGGGGCGAAGCGTTGCGGCGGCCGCTCAGGTAATCGTTAATGCTCTGGGGGCTCACGCCCGCGGCCCCGGCCAGGCGCCGTTGTTTACCATGTTCTATTTTCATACCGCAATATACGCTTTACAGGAATCATTGTCAAATAAAAATCCGCTAATTATGTATATTGTAAAATCCGCTTTTAGCGTATAATATAAAAATATAGATATGATGGCGGACATGGAAGACATCAACAAAATATTTCAAACGGCCCTTCAATACTTCATGGACAAACGCGGCGATCAAGCCGCCTTGGCTTCCAGAACCGATATTTCCACGTCCCATATCAACGATATTCTGAAAGGGAGGCGCGGCGGCACCGAGGAAAAAAGGCGGGCCTTGGCCGCCGCTTTGGGCTATCCCGGCCACTTTTACGAAGATTTCATGGGCTTGGGGCGGGCCATCCTGGCCGGCCGGCCCATACCGGAACCGTCCGCCGGCTGCCTCAGCGAGGCGGGGCTGACCGCCGCCGGCTGCTTCCAGGTGCCCCTGGAGCGGGCCGACCGCCTGGCCGGCGGCCTGCGAGCCCGGAAGACGGAGGAGGCGGCGAGCATCGTGGTCCACGGGCCCTCCTTGAGCCGCAAGAGCGGCCGTCATCTTTTGGCCTTCCTGGTGGGCGGCGACAACATGGAGCCGCTGATCGCCAAGGGGAGCCTGGTGGTGGCCGACCTGACCCAAAACCGGGCCGAAAACTTAAGGGAAGGTTCGGTCTACGTGATCTCCTACGACGAGGAAGGCGCCGTGAAATATCTGCGCTGGGCCGAAAAGGGGAGGCTCTTGGCCATGGAGTCGGAGAACAAGTTCTACAAGCCGGTCTTCCGCAAGGTCAGGGAAGTGACCTTGATCGGCCGGGTCATCTGGAGCTGCCGGGAGCATGATTAGGCAATTCCGGGCCCGGCCAGGCGGCTAAAGGGGCCGCCGGGCGAGGGGATGAGGCGGATCTGGGTGGCCAGGCGCTCGCAGAGGGCCGGGACATGGGAAATGACCCCCACCAGCCTGCCTTCCTGGTTGAGGCTGCTTAAGGTGTTCAGCACCGTCTCCAGGGTCTCCTCGTCCAAGGCCCCGAAGCCCTCGTCCAGGAACAGGGAATCCACCCGCGCCTTCCGGCTGGAGAGCCGGGACAGCCCCAGGGCCAGGGCCAGGCTCACCAGAAAGGTCTCGCCCCCGGAGAGGTTTTTGGTGGACCGGATTTCTCCGGCCTGCCAGAGATCGGCCACGCTGAGTTCCAGCCCTTCCGAGCCCTGGTCGCGGACCAAAAGATAGCGGTCGCTTAGGGCGGCCAGTTGGCGGTTGGCTTGACCGATGAGGTTTTCAAAGGTCAGCCCCTGGGCGAAGGCCCGGTATTTCCGGCCGTCGGCCGAGCCGATGAGTTCGTGGAGGGCGTCCCAGCGCCGGGCCTCTTCGCGCCGGGCCGCCGCTTCCTTTTGCCAGGCCAATCGCCGGGCTCTGTTTTCCGCCGCTTCGGCCAGCTTGTGATCCAGGGCCCCCAGGGCGGTCAGAAGTTCGCGGCGGGCGGCGGCCAATTCGGCCAGGCGGGCCTCTATTTCCGGAAGGCCGGGGGGAGGAGGGGCGGCCCCGGCCTCCAGAAGACGGTCGGCATTTTCCTTTTGAGCCGCGGCCAGGGAGGCGGCCGCAACGCTCAATTCCCGGGCCCGCCCCTCCAGGTCCCGGCGCTCCTCCTCCGGCGCCAGAGCCTGTCTGAAAGCCTCTTCGCCGCCTAGGCCGGCCGCGTTCAGGGCCTGGCTGAAGGCCGCGCCCCGCCTGGTTATTTCCTCCTCCAGGGCCGCGGCCCGGTCCAGGGCCGCCTTAAAATCATTTATTTTAAGGGCCAGCTTTTCGGCGGTCCCGGCCAGTTTTTCGGCCTCGCCCAGGCGCCTGTCCCCTTCGGCCGCGTTGAAGGCGGCTTGGGCCAGCCGGTCCGGGGAAATCGCGGCCCCGGGGTCCGGGGCCAGGCCGACGGCGGCCGCCCGGCCGGCCAGGTCCCGGGCCTTCCGCTCTTCCTCCAGCCCCAGGTTCCGAACCTGTTCCTCGAGGTGCAGGACGGCCTGGTTCAAGGCGGCCGCGGCCGCGGCCGCGGCTGTGGCCGCCCGGCGGCCGGTCTCCAGGTCGGCCTGGCCCCTGGCGGCCTCGCCCGGGTCCGGCGCCGGCTCCGGGCCCCGCCCGGCCCAGGGGTGTTCCAGGGCCCCGCAGAGGGGGCAGGGCCGGCCCGGGCTGAGTTCGCCGCGCCGGCCGGCCAGGCCTTGGCCGCGCCGGGCCTCTTCCAAGGCCGCGTTCAATACGGCGCTTTTTTCCGCCAGCTCCCGAAGGCGGGCCTCGGCGGCCCTGGTTTCGCCTTCGGCCGCCAGGGCCCGGCTTCTGGTTTGGTCCAGCTTGGCCAGGGAGGCGGCCCTGTCCCGCCGGAGCCGCCCGGCCTCGGCCTGGTCGCGTTTCAGGCCGGCCAGTTCCGCGGCCCGGAACTGGCCGGCCCGGTTTTCGGCCCTTAAGGCGGCCAGGTCGCGGCCCTGGAGCAGTTCGTCAAGCCGGGCCCGGGCCTCTTCCAGCTCCCGGCCGAGTTCGGCCAAAATCGTGGCCCCCCCGGCCCGGCCCCCCAGGCCGGCTAGGCGCCGGAGGGTTTTTTCCCGCTCTTCCCGCAGCAAATTCAGTTCCGCCCCCAAGGGGGCCAGGGGCAGGGCCCGGTTGGCCAGGGAAAGGCGCGCCTCGAAGGGGGCGAATTTTTTTCGGGCTTCGGCCAGTTCCGCCCCTTGGGCCGCCAGGCGCGCCCCTTCCTCTTCCAGCCCGGCCAAGGTCTTGCGCCGGTCCCGGGCCTTTTCGGCCTCGGCCAGGTCACGCTCCAGGGCCTCCAGCCCCAGGGCCGCCTCCCCGCGCTTTCGCCTCAAAACGTCCTCATCCTCGCCGGGGGGCCCGGCCAGGGCGGCGCCGTCCCGTTCCAGGTCCTCCAGCCGGCGGCGTTCCGCGGCCCGGCGCTGGTGGACGGCGATGGAGATGTCGCGGTAGAGGGTGGTGCCGGTGATCTGTTCCAACAGGGCGGCCTTGTCGTCGGCCGGTGCGGCCAGAAAGGCGGCAAAGGCCCCCTGGGCCAAAAGACAGGCCCGGGTGAACTGCTCGAAGGTCAGGCCGGTCAGGTCGGAGACATGGGCCCCGGTCCGGCTGAGGCGGCTCTCCAGAAGCCGGCCGCCGGCCTCGGCGACTTCGTGATGGGGGTCCTGGAGGGCGGCCCCGGCCTTGAGGCGGGCCCGGCGCTGGCCCCAGAAGGCCCGAAAGCGGCCGGCCGGGGTTTCGAAGCTAACTTCGGCCGCGCATTCGCCGCGGCCCCGGGACATGATTTCGTTGCCGCTCTTGTTGATCCTGGCCAGGCGGGGGGTGCGGCCATAGAGGGCCAGGCAGACGGCGTCTAAAACGGTGGTCTTGCCGGCCCCGGTGGGGCCGGTGATGGCGAAGACCCCGCCCTGGTAGGCCGGGTGGGTGAAATCGATGGTGAACTCGCCGGCCAGGGAATTGAGGTTCAGTATTCTTACGCTCAAGACGCGCATAAATCCGCTTATTCCGGGGGCCCGGCGGTTCTTATTTCGCCGTAGGCGGCCCACAGTCCGGCCCGGTCGGCCTCCGGCACGCCGGCCGCCTCCAGGCGCCGCCTGAAAACCTCATCCGGCTCCAGGTCCGCCAGGTCCTCGTCCGGGGCCCGGGCCGAAAGCCAGGCCTCCCGCCTGGGGACATCCAGGAGCCGCAGAAGTTCCACCCCGGCCTCCCCGGCCAGACGGCCCAGGCCCTCCCTGAGGTCGCCCATGATTTCCGTCCCGGTGTAGGCCGCCTCCACCCAGGCCCCCGGGGCCTCTTCGCCCAGGGAGGCCAAGCCCCGGGTCAAGGCCGGCCAATCGCCCGCCAGGCGCCTTAAGACCTGGAAGACCGGCACGTCCAGGGTCCTGACCTTAAGCCCCTCCGGCCTGAAATCCACCAGGGTGACGCTTTTGGGGCCTTCGGGCTCGTCGAAGCTCAGTCGCAGGGGGGCGCCGGAATAGCGCAGACCTTCCCGGCCGCCCACCGCCTGGGGCTGGTGAAGGTGGCCCAGGGCCGCGTAGTCGAAAATTTTGGGGAAAATTTCCGCCGGCACGCACCCCAGGCCGCCCACGTAAAGGGGGCTCACCCCGTCCCCGGCCACCGTCCGGCCCCCGGCGGCGAAGAGGTGGCCCAGGATGGCCTTGGGCGCGTTTTCGGCGGCCTCGGCCAGGGCTCCCAGCCGGCGGAAGTGGCCGGCCAGGGCTTCCAGGAGCTTTCGTTCCTTGTCCTCCAGGCCCTCGCCGGGTTCCGACTCCCTTAAGTCGCGTTCGCGGGGATAGGGGACCAGGGCGGCCAGGAGCCGGGGGGTTCCGGCCTCGTCGCGCAGGGTCACCAGGCGGCCTTCCGGGTTGAAGGCCCCGGCCACGTGGATGTCCAGGGCCGCCAGAAGGTCGCCCGGGGCCTCCAGAAGGGCCGGGGAATCATGGTTGCCGGCAATGACTAAAATTCGCACCCGCCTATCCCCCCCGGCCAGCCTGGCCAGGAAACGGTAGTAGAGGGCCTGGGCCCGGGGGGCGGGGGAGGAGGAATCGAAAATGTCCCCGGCCACGGCCAGGACATCCACCTCCTCGCGGGCCACGGTTTCGGCCAGCCAGTCGAGAAAGGCCGCGTATTCGCCGTAGCGCCGCCGGCCGCAGAGGGGGCGGCCCAGGTGCCAGTCGGAGGTGTGCAATAAGCGCCAGGGTTTGAAGTCGGGCATGGTCGGCTATTATAGCACAGCCAGGCTCCGGCGGATGGATTCGGCAAAGCCGGCCACGTTGTAGCCGGGGAGGCCCCCGGCCGATGACAGGCTCCGGTCGTAATAGAGGTCGCCGAAAAGCTTTTCCACGGCCGGCACGATAGGCCTTAAGAGATCGACCGCCGGGTTCAAAAGGCGGCAGAGGCGCACCTTCCGGCCTAAGACCCGCGCCATCTCCAGAACCAGGTCGGTCGTGCTTACGTAGTCTTCGTTCTGGGGGCAAAACAGGCCCGCGGCCCGATGCTCCACAATCAGCTGAATAAGGCGGCAGAGGTTGTCGATGTAAATCATGCTGCGGCGGTTCGGCTTATGGGGAAAGACCGGGAGCCGGCGGACCAGGGCCGCCAGGCGGGGGAAGTTCCCCCGGCAGCCCGGGCCGTAAACCATGGGGGGCCTTAATACGGCCACCCGGAAGGTTTCATCGGACAGATTGGCCAGGGCCCTTTCGGCCTGGAGCTTGGGGAGGCCGTAAATATCCGCCGGATTCTCCGGGGTTTGGGCGTTTATTTCGCCACTATGGATTCCGTAAGCGTAAATGCTGCTCAGAAAAATGAACTGCCCTACCCCGGCCTCCTTGGCCTTTTCGGCCGCGGCCAGGGGGAGATCCCGGTTGACGGCCTGGTAGAGGGCCCTATCCCCGGGCCCGGCCCGGCGGTGGGCCAGCCCGGCGGCCAGGAGCACGGAGGAAAAACCGGTGAAATCCAAGGTTCGCCAGGCGCCGTCCCGGGCCCCGGCGAACTCGACCGCCGGCCCGCCCCCAACGAAGCCGGCGAAGCCGCGCCCGATATAGCTGTCCCGCCCTATGATCAGAACCCGCTTCATGATCCGCCTTTCTTAGGGCCTACCCCCGCCCCCTGGTTCCGCCCTCGACCACGCCCCTGGCCTGAAAGACCCGAAGGCCGGTCAAGGCCATTATCTTAAGGTCGAATAAAAAACTCCGCCGGCGGACATATTCGCCGTCCAGGGCGGCCTTGACCACGATGGGCAGCTCGTCCCGGCCGTTGATCTGGGCCCAGCCGGTGAGCCCCACCGGCACATCGTTGGCCCCCCAGCGCTCCCTTTCGGCCATGAGATCGTGCTGGTTGTGAAGGGCCGGCCGGGGGCCGACCAGCGACATGTCGCCCTTTATTACGTTTATAAGCTGGGGCAGCTCATCTAGGCTGGTCCGCCGCAGAAAAGCCCCGCTGCGGGTGATGAAGGCGCCGGGCTCGGACAATAGGTGGGTGGGGATATCGGCCGGGGTGTCCCGGCGCATGGTGCGGAATTTCCAGATGTCGAAATGACGACGGCCCCGGCCGAAGCGCCGCTGCTTGAAGAGGACGGTCCCCGGGGAATCCAGCTTTATCCAGGCGGCCGCGGCCAGTATGAGGGGCGACAGGAGGAAGGCGGCCGAAAGGGCCAGCCCCAGGTCGGTCAGCCGTTTGAAAAATAGATACAAAACCCTCAGCCCGCCAGTTCGCCCAAGACGGCGCAGATGTAATCTATTTCCTCGTTCGACAGGGTCGGGTAGATGGGCAGGGAAAAAGTGCCGGCCCAGATTCTTTCCGTGCCCGGGAAGGCTTCGGGGGAGAGGTTGTAGCGTTCCGCGTAGTATTTCATGCGGTAAAGGGGGCGGTAATGGACCGAGAGGCCGATGCCCCGGGCGGTCATTTCCTCAACCATGCGGTCGCGGTCCGGGCCGCCGGGCTTCACCACCACCGGAAAGAGGTGCCAGCTGTGGTCGGCCGGGGTCAGCCCGGCCCGAAGCCGGGGCAGGGCCAGGCTTTCCAGGGTTCCCAGGCCGGCCAGGTAGCGGAGGGCGCAGCGCTCCCTTGCCCTTCGGAATTCCTCGGCCCGCTCCAGCTGGGCCCGGCCGATGGCCGCCAGCACGTCCGGCAGGTTATACTTGTAGCCCGGGGCCACCACGTCGTACTGCCAGGCGGGCGTCTTGTCCTTGAAACGGTCCCAGACCTCCCGGTCTATGCCGTGCATGCGCATCATCCGGGCCCTGGCCGCCGTCTCCGGCGAGCCCGTGGTCAACAGGCCGCCCTCGGCGCAGGTGATGGTCTTGTTGGCGTAAAAGCTGAAACAGCAGGCGGTTTCCTTAAGACCCCCAACCATGGGGCCTTCGGCCCGGTAGCGGGAAGGGAAGGCGTGGGCCGCGTCCTCCACGATCTTCAAACCCAAATCCCCGGCCACCTCCACCAGGCCGGGGCCGGTCTCGTCGGTCAGCATGCGGACGCTCTGCCCGCCGTAGTGGACGGGTATGACGGCCTTGACCCGGGGCCGGGCCAGGGCCCGGACGGTCTCCGGCCTGAGAAGTCCGGTCTCGGGGTCCACATCCCCGATTACCGGGTCGGCCCCCAGGTAGCGGATGACCTCGGCCGTGGCCGTGAAAGTCAGGGCCGGGACGATGACCTCGTCCCCCGGCCCCACGCCGGCGGCCTCCAGGGCCAGGTGCAGGGCCGAAGTGCAGGAGTTTACGGCCAGGGAGTGGCCGGCGCCCACCACGCGGCCGAACTCCTCCTCAAAGGCCCGGCACTGGCCGGCCGTGGTCAGCCAGCCGCTGGCCAGCACTTCCCGGATATATTCCAATTCGCGGCCGTCGCAGACCACCCTGGCAAACGGAATTTTCAAGGGTCCCTCCCGGCTTGTAATTTTTCGTGAGCCTATCATACCCGGGGCCGGTTTTCAAGAATCGCGGAAAAAATTTGACGGCCCGCCCGGCGGGGGCTATAATCAAGGCCCATGCTGACCGGCCGCCCCACCTGGGCTGAAATCGACCTGGGGGCCATCGGGCACAATGTTCGATATTTCAAGTCCCTTTTAAAACCCCGGACCCGCCTCTGCGCCGTGGTCAAGGCCGAAGGCTACGGCCATGGGGCGGCGGCCGTGGCCCGGGCCGCCCTGGCCTCCGGGGCCGACTGCCTGGCCGTGGCCATCTTAGGCGAGGCTTTGAGCCTCAGGGAGGCCGGGTTCATCGAGCCCATCCTGATCATGGGCCACACTCCGCCCTCGGCCGCGCCCCTGGTGGTCGCCGGCCGCCTCACCCAGACCATCTGGAACATGGACCAGGCCCTGGCCCTGGCCGCGGCCGCCGAGGCCCAGGGGTTAAGGGCCCGGGTTCACCTTAAAATCGATACCGGCATGGGCCGCCTGGGCCTGGCCCCGGCCGAGGCCGGGCCCTTGGCCGCGGCCTTGAGCAAACTGCCCGGCCTGGACCTGGAAGGCGCCTTCACCCACTTCGCCCAGGCCGACGCCCCGGATAAAACCGCGGCCTTAAGGCAGTTCGCGGACTTTGAAAAGGCCCTGGAAGCCATAGGCGGCCAAGGCGTGGCCTTGTCCCTCCGCCACGCGGCCAACAGCGCCGCCGCCCTGGATTTGCCCCAAACCCACCTGGACATGGTCCGCCTGGGCATCTCCCTCTACGGCCTTAAGCCCTCCGACGAGTGCGGCGGGGCCGCCCCCCTAAGGCCGGCCATGCGCTTCAAGACCCGGGTGATCTTCCTTAAGGATGTGCCGGCCGGGACCCCTTTAAGCTACGGCGGCGCCTACGTCACCCCCGGCCCGGCCCGCATCGCCACCCTGCCCGTGGGCTACGCCGATGGCTGGGCGAGGCTGCTCACCGGCAGGGCCGAGGTGGCCATCGGCGGCCGGCGCGCCAGGATCGTGGGCCGCATCTGCATGGACCAGTGCCTGGCCGATGTGACCGCCCTTGAAGGCCTTGAAACCGGCGCTGAAGTGCTGCTCTTCGGCGGCCCGGAACTGCCGGCCGACGAGGTGGCCGCCCTCTTGGGCACCATAAACTACGAAGTGGTCTGCATGGTCGGCCGCCGGGTGCCCCGCCTCTACCTTTGAAAATTTGCCTGAACCTCAATAACATGCTATAATGTTGGAATGACGAAATTCCCTTATGCCTTTGAATACGGTTCAGCCGCGATTCACGGCCGCGCCGAATAGAAGAGTTTAAAAAATTCATGCAGTTCGGCAAAAGCATCGCCAGGCTTTGGCGCCGCCTTACCACCCCGTCCCCCCCCGGCAAGACGGGCGGAAGAAGGGGGGGCGCCCCGGGCCCTTCCGACGGCCGGCCCGAGCCGCCGTGGGCCGAGATATGCGCCCTTTGGCAGGGGCTGGAATTCTGCCTTTCCCGGTCCGACCACGAGGGCGGCGGCCTGGCCGCGGCCTTGGAACAGGTCCGGGGCTTCGCCGGCCTGACCTGGGCCTTTTTGACCGTGCTGAAAGCCGATGACAAAAAACACTACTACCTGGCCGCGGCCAGCCCCAACGCCCCCCAGGGCCTGGCCGGCAAATATCCCCTGTCCTCCGGCCTGGCCGGCTGGCTGCACACCAAGCTAAAGCCCCTGACCATTGACCGCCTCAAAACCGACAGCCCCGGCAACTCCTACATTTTCCAGAAGAACGAGCCCCTCCGCGGCTTCCGCTCCTTCTACGGCTGGCCCATACTGTACAATGACCAGCCCCGGGGGGCCCTGATCCTGGCCGGCGCCGAAGGCGAAACCCTGGATCCCGACCTTTCGGAAGCCATGGTCTGCGTGGTGGACCGCCTGGCCGCCCAGCTGCACCTGGACCGCCTCATCGCCAAGGTCTTGGAAATGGACCAGATTGACACCCAGACCGGCCTGCCTTACCGGCGATCTTTTATGGAAGGCCTGCGCCAGCTGATGCGGGTGGCCGATGTCAAGGGCGAAGGGGCGGATCTCTATGTCCTGGCCACCTCGGGCCTGGGGGCCCTGGCCGTCAGCCACGGCCAGGAGACCGCCGGCGACCTCTTGAAGGCCCTGGCCGTCCGGCTCAAAGATGGCCCGCGCCCCACCTGGAAGCTGGGCCACATCTCCCACGGCGTATTCACCCTGGCCACGCCCTCCGCCGATGCCGCCGAGGCCAGGCTTTTCATCTCCCGGTTCAAAAAGAGCCTGGAAAACTGGCCCTTGCCGGAATCCGCCGGCCGGGCGGGCCTGGGCCTGTTCCTCTCCATGGCCTCCTACCCCCGCGACGGCGCCGCCCCCGAGGAACTCCTGGAAGCCGCCCTGACCGCCTTGGCCGAAAGCGAAGAAGGGCCTTGACGGCCTCACCGGGCCCGGTTCTCTCCCTGACCGGCGGCCTGGCCATGGATCTGGGGACCGCCAACACCCGGATCTACCGCCAGGGAGTGGGCCTTGTGCTCAACGAGCCTTCCTGGGCGGCCCTGGAGACTGAAACCCGCCGGGTTCTGGCCGTGGGGCGGGAGGCCAAGAGCTGCCTCGGCCGGACGCCCCGGGGTATGGAAGTAATAAGACCCCTGAAGGGCGGGGGCGATTTTGCCGCGGGGCGGGAAATGATCAGGCGTTTTCTGGCCCGGGCCGGGGTCAGCCGCCGCCTCTTTCGCCCCAAACTCGTGGCGGGCGCGCCGGATTGGCTCACCCCGCCGGGAAGGCGGGCCATAATCGAGGCCGCCGAAGAGGCCGGGTGCCGGGAGGTTCGCCTGGCGGACGAGTCCCTGGCCGCGGCCATGGGCCTGGACATAGCCGGCCGGATGATCCTGGACGTGGGCGGGGCGGTCTCCGTCATAGCCCTCCCGGGGGCCTTTTCCGAACCCTTCCCCTTGGGCGGCGACGCGGCCACGGAGGCCGTGGCCCGATATCTCAGGCGCGAATACTCCCTGGACGTGGGCGAAAACACGGCCGAACAGGTCAAGATGGCCGTTGGCGCGCCCGGCAAAATTCAATGCCGGGGCAAGGATGCCGCCACGGGCTTGCCCAAGTCGGCGGAACTCGACCCTTCCGGCCTGGGCGAGGCCCTGGAAGAGGTGACCCGGGAACTGGCGGGGCTGGTCGGACGCCTGATGTGCCGGCTCCCGCCGGAATCGGCGGAACTCCACCTCACCGGCGGGGGCAGCCTTATGGCCGGCCTCCGCGAGGCCTTGGCCAGGGATACGGGCCTTAAGGTCGAGGTTCCGGAACACCCCTTCCTGTCCGTGGTCTCGGGCCTGGGCCGCATGCTGGAAAACCTTCCCCGCTATAGGCGTTTCCTGCAAAACGACTAGCCGTGTGGCCGGCCCCGTTGTGGCCACCCCCGTTGTGGCCAATTGACCGCGCCCTGTTGTGGCAAAAAGACCACACTTTAAAACCGGCCAGGCCCTAAAAGGCGGCCGCTTAATATAATTACTTGAAATTAAGGCATACTTTAAAAATGCCCGGCCCAGGGCATATGGCATAATTTTTGCAGATATTTTGAAAATAGTTGAAAATAGGTTTAAACAGGTATTGTCATGCTCCAACAAACCATAAAGACCGAAATTCGCGCCCAAGGGCTGGGGCTTCATACCGGCCGGGAAGTGACGGTCCTCCTCAAGCCGGCCCCGGCCGGCGCCGGTCTCCGCCTTAAACGGTCGGACCTCCCCCAGGCGCCGTCCCTCAGCGCCCTGGCGGCCAACGTCACCGGCACCACCCTGTCCACCACCCTGGGCCGGGAGGAAAACAGCATCAGCACCATTGAACACTTCCTCTCCGCCTTGGGCGCCCTGGGGGTGGACAACCTTCTGGCCGAAGTGGACGGCCCGGAACTGCCGATCTTCGATGGTTCGGCCGCCGAATGGGTGGGCCTTTTGAACGGGGCCGGCCTGGCCTCCCAGGCCGCGCCCAGGCTGTACCGGGCCTTTACCCGCCCCTTCCGCCTGGATCTCGACGGCGGCAGATCCATAGAAGCCAGGCCCGCCGGCCGTTTATCGGTTGAGGGGCATATTGATTTCGGCGGCTTTATAGGCCGGCAAAGTTTTCACTATGCGGCCTCCCCGGCCGCCTTTGCCGCGGAAATAAGCCGGGCCCGCACCTTCTGCCGGGCCCAGGATGTGGAACACATGCATCGCCAGGGCCTGGCCCGGGGGGGCTCCCTGGCCAACGCCGTGGTGGTCGGGGACGACGGCCTGTTGAATCCGGAGGGCCTGCGTTACCGCGATGAGTTTGTCCGCCACAAAATTTTGGATTTTCTGGGCGATTTGACCCTGGCCGGCGCGCCCCTCCTGGGCCATTTCGTTCTCCGGAAGCCCGGACACGAGCTGAACTGCGATTTTTTGCGAACCGCCCTGGCCGAACCCGGCCTTTTGAAAGCCGCGGCCGCCGAGCCCCAGATCAGCCCGGCCCGCCCCCGGCCCCTCGGGCTGTTTTGGGACGAAGCCTGGACTCCGGCCTAAGCGCTTACAAACCCTTACAAACCATAGAGCCAAGCGGTTTAAAGGCCCGGCTTCGCCGGCCTTTAAACCGCTTGATGCTCTACCCGGTTAGGGCGGTCACGACCTCCGGGGTCAGGGTGCGGGCGCCGAGTTCCTGGTCAAGGAGCAAAAGGGCGGCTCCCTGGTCGGCGGCCAGTTTGAATTTTTGAACTATATCCAGGGCGCTGGCTTCCTCCTGCACCTGCTCGGTGATGAACCAGCCCAGGAAAAGTTCCGAGGCGTGGTCGCTTTCGGTCTTGGCCAGGTTCACCAGGTTGTTTAAAAAAGCCGTCACCTTCTGTTCATGGGCGTGGGCTTTTTCAAAGACCTCCAGGGCCGACTTCCACTTGGCCGGCGGGCCCTCGATGGGGGAGAGGGCGATCTGTCCGCCCCGATCCTGAATATGGGTGAAGAACTTGTGGGCGTGGAAGGCCTCTTCCCGGGCCTGAAGGGCCATCCACCTGGCCGCGCCGGGCAGGCCCGAGTCATGCAGCCAGGCGCTCATGGCCAGATAGAGGTAGCTGGAATACAGTTCAGCGTTTATCTGGTTGTTCATGGCCGTGGTCATCTTTTTGGAAAGCATTTAAGTCCTCACTTTCTTGGAGCCCAACCGGGCCGGTTTCGGCGGTTTATCCGCGTTTTTAATTTTCTTACCCATTCCGTTATCCAGCACTATGAGTTCCGGGGCTTTTATCAGCACCTTGGTCCCCGGGGGGATGCTCTCGGTCAGCCAGACATTGCCGCCCACGGTGGAGCCGGCGCCTATGACGGTATCCCCGCCCAAAATGGTGGCCCCGGAATAGACTATGACGTTATCCTCCAGGGTGGGGTGCCGTTTGCGGCCGGCCAGCTTGGCGGCGGCCCCCTTGGGCAGGGAGAGGGCCCCCAAGGTCACGCCCTGGTAGAGGCGGACCCCGGCGCCGATGACGGTGGTTTCTCCAATGACCACGCCGGTGCCGTGGTCGATGAAGAAGGAAGGGCCTATTTCGGCGCCGGGATGGATGTCGATGCCGGTATGGCCCTTGGCGTATTCGGTCAGGATGCGGGGCAGAAAGGGGACCTGGCGCAGGTGAAGTTCGTGGGCCAGGCGCTGCACGGTGATGGCGTAAAGCCCGGGGTAGCAGAAGATGATCTGGTCGTAGTGGGCCCCGGCCGCCGGGTCGCCGTGGAGGGCCGCGTCCACGTCCGTGGCCAGTATCTCCCTGAGCCAGGGCAGGCGCCGGGTCACCTCGATGGCTATCCGCTGGCCCTCGTCGTCGCAGTGGACGCAGGGGAGGTTGTAGCGGCGGCAATTGTGGCGTATGGCATCGGCCACGGCCCGGGCGAGGTGTTCGTAAAAGCAATAGAGTATCTGGCCGGTGTGGTATTCAAAGTTCAGTTCCGTCACCGGCCGGGGGGAGAAGAAGCCGGGGAACAATAAGAGCCGGGCCAGCTTGATGAGCTCCTTGGCGCCCTCGATCGAGGGCGGGGGCACCAGGCTGATGTGGGCCAGGGCGGGCAGTTCCTTCCTGAGTGTCACCAGCTTCTTGACTATTTTCGCCAGTTCCGGGGCCATGAATTCCTGGGGGGCCCGGGGCGCCTCGCGGGCGGATTCTTTGCCGCACTTGTTCATCCGCTGTCCTCCTTTAGGGTCAAGTTCAGGAGTTTGTCGGGCACGAACACTTTTTTTAGCACTGTCCGGCCCTTGAGCCACTTGGCCAGGTTGGGATCGGCCATTATGAGGGGTTCGGCCTCGGCCTGGGCCAGGCCGGCCGGCAGCCGCGTTCTCCCCCGAACCTTGCCGCCGATCTGGACCACATATTCCACCTGGTCAAGAAGGGTGGCCGCTTCGTCGTAGGCCGGCCAGCCGCCTTGAAATACCGTCCCGTCATGCCCGAGAAGGCTCCAGAGTTCCTCGGCCGCGTGGGGGGCCAGGGGGGCCAGGAGGCGCACCGCGGCCTCGGAGACCTCGCGGTTCTTGACCCGGTTCTTGGTGAGGTGGTTTATAAGTTCCATGATCCGGGCAATGGCCGTGTTGTAGGAAAAACGGGCCAAATCGGCGGTGACGGCCTTTATGGCGCGGTGGAGGGCGCGGCGGGTTTCGCCGTCGGGCTCGGCCTCGTCAAGGGGCCGGCCCTCCTCGGGGAGGACCGCGGCCCAGAAGCGGTCCAAAAAGGCCTTCATGGCCTTGACCCCGCCCTCGCGAAAATCGCCCCCTTCCAGGTAGGCGCCCATGAACATGAGGTACATGCGGAAGGAATCGGCCCCGTATTGGTCGATGTATTCATCGGGGTTGATGACGTTGCCCCGGCTCTTGGACATCTTGGCCCCGTCGCTGACTATGAGGCCGTGGGCCACGAAGCGCCGGTAAGGCTCCTCAAAATCCAGGGCCCCGCAGGCCTTAAGGGCCCGGCAGAGCCAACGGCTGTACAACAGGTGCAGGACGGCGTGCTCGTTGCCGCCCACATAGAGGTCCACCGGCAGCCATTTCCGGAGGCGGTCCCGGTCAAAGGGCCGGTCGTCGAATTCAGTGGCCGGGTAGCGGTAGAAATACCAGGCCGAGCAGAGAAAATTATCGGAAACATCGGTCTCCCGGGTGGCCGGGGCGCCGCATTCGGGGCAGATGGTCCTGTAGAAGGCCTCGTCGCGCCTTAAGGGGGAGAGGCCCTGGCCGTCGGGCCGGTAATCCTCCAGGCCAGGGAGGAGCACCGGCAGGTCTTTTTCCTCCACCGCCCTTATTCCGCAATTTTCGCAGTAGATTATGGGGATGGGCGGCCCCCAGTAGCGCTGGCGGCTCAGGCACCAGTCCCGGAGGCGATAATTGACCTTGGGTTCGGCCAGGCCCCGGCCGGCCAGGTGGTCGGTGATGGCCGCGGCCCCGGCCTCCTGGGCGGCCAGGCCGTCGAAGGCGCCGGAATTGACCAGGAGGCCGGGGCCCAGATAGGCTTCGTCCATATGGCCGGCCGGCCGGCCGTCGGGGGAGACCACCTGGCGGACGGGCAGGTTGAATTTGCGGGCGAAGTCGAAATCCCGCTGGTCGTGGGCCGGCACGGCCATGATGGCCCCGGTGCCGTAGCCCATGAGCACGTAGTCGGCCGCCCAGATGGGAATCCTTTCCCCGTTGACCGGATTAATGGCCCAGGCCCCGGTGAAGACCCCCGTCTTTTCCCGGCCTTCGGCCTGGCGGTCCACCTCCGACAGCCGGGCCGCCTGGGCCTGGTAGGCGATCAGGGCGGCCTGGTGGTCCGGGGCGGTTATTTCCGCCAATAAGGGGTGTTCCGGGGAAAAGACCATGTAGGTCACGCCGAAAAGGGTGTCGGCCCGGGTGGTGAAGATTTTGAAGGCCGGCCCGTTTTCCACCTGGAAGGCGACTTCGGCCCCCCGGCTGCGGCCGATCCAGTTGCGCTGGGCGGTCTTGGTCCGCTCCGACCAGTCGATGTGGTCCAGGTCGTCCAAAAGTTCCTCGGCGTAGGCCGTGGTACGGAAATACCACTGTTCCAAATCCTTCTTGCCCACCGGTACTCCGCAGCGCTCACACTCGCCGTCGATGACCTGTTCCGCGGCCAGGACGGTCTGGCAGCTCGGGCACCAATTCACCGGGCCTTTCTTTTTATAGGCCAGGCCGTTTTTATACAGGGTCAGGAAGATCCACTGGGTCCAGCGGTAGTATTCAGGGCTGGTGGTGTCAACCTGGCGGCTCCAGTCGACCATGAGGCCGATTTTCTGGAGCTGCTCCCGAAAGCGGGCGATGTTTTGGGGCACCAAATCGGCCGGGTGGCGGCCGGTTTTAAGGGCGAAGTTTTCCGAATGCATGCCGAAGGCGTCAAAGCCCAAGGGCTCGAAGACATCGTGGCCCAGGAGCCGGTGGTAGCGGCCCTGGATGTCGGAACCCACGAAGGCGAACACATTGCCCACATGCAGTCCCTCGGCCGAGGGGTAGGGAAACATCATCAGGTTGTAGAAGGGCCGGGCGGCCTTATCGAGATCCACCCGGTTCGTGCCGCGCTCCTCCCAGATTTTCCGCCACTTGTCCTCCACCGCCCGGGGGTCGTACCTGATCATTTCTTCCCCTCGCGGGCCCGCCGCTCCCGGTCAATTAAGTAATCGGCCAGCTTGATAAACCCGTCCGGGCCGCGGGCCGAGCCTATGTCGAAACGGTACTTGCCGGCCACGACCATGGCCGGGACGCCCGGAAGGTCATAGGCGGTCATAAGCTTGTCCAGGGCCTCCATCCGGGCCTGGACCTCCTTGGAATTGAAGGCCAGAAGGAGGGCCTGGGGGTCGAGCTTGAGGTCCCCGGCCAGGCCGGCCAGGGCTTCGAGGTCGTTTATGAAGCGGCCTTCATCCTGAAAAATCAAAAAGACCTTGTTATGAGCCTCCGGCCCCACCCCCATGGCTTCCAGGGCCATGAATATGCGGGCGTGGAAATCGACCGGCGGATTGAACTTGGCCGGCAGGCGGGTGAAATGGACATCGGGCGGCAACTTGGCCGCCCAGGCCTTGACCCGGGGTTCCAAGGAGAAGCAGTGGGGGCAGCCATACCAAAAAAATTCGGTCACCTGTATGCGCTTGTCGCCGTCTTGCGCCAAATGGGGCTTCAACTCCACATATTCCCGCCCGGGCTGAAAATCCTGGGCCCCGGCCGGGGCTGCCCCCAGGGCCGCCAGCCCCAGGGCGCAAATCACAATCATTCTTAAAAGCATGGCCAAACCTCCCGGCCTAAACGGCCGTCTTTGGAGTGCGGTGTGTTTTTTTGGGTTTTACCCAATCCTCATTATCCCCATAAAGCGGGGTCCTGTCCATAATTTTTCAGCATCCCCTGGCCTTCAAGTGGATGGACAGGACGGTCAGGGCCGCCGGGGTAATGCCGGGCAGACGGCCGGCCTGCCCCAGGGTGGACGGGCGGCGCCGGGCCAAAATCTCCCCGGCTTCGGCGGAGAGCCCCGAGAGGGATTGAAAATCCAGCCCGGAAGGGATGGGCCGCTCCTCATCTTTTTTCAGGCGGGCCACCTCTTCCTCCTGCCGCCGAAGGTAGCCGGCGAATTTTATTTCCACCTCCAGGGTCATCCTGGCCCGGGGGCTTAATTCGGCCAGGCCGGGACAAAAGGGCAGAAAGTGGGCCAGGGCCGCGGCCGGCCGCTTCAAAAGCTCGGCCGCCGGCATGGCTTCCCGGACAGCCAGCTCCGGGGGGCCCAGCCGCCGGGAGTCGGCCGGGCTAAGGCGGGTTTCGGCCAGAAGGCGGCGCCCCAGCTCCAGTTCCCGGAGCTTCCGGCGAAAACGGGCCAGGCGGTCGGGGTCCAAGAGGCCCAATTGTTCAGCCAGGGGGGAAAGCCGCAGATCGGCGTTGTCCTCCCGGAGCAGAAGCCGCCATTCGGCCCGGCTGGTGAACATGCGGTAGGGCTCGGTCACTCCCCGGCCGGTGAGGTCGTCGGCCATGACCCCCAGAAGGGCCTGGGAGCGGGGCAGGATAAGCCCTTCCTCCCCAAAGGCGGCCCGGGCGGCGTTGACCCCCGCCCAGAGGCCCTGGGCCGCCGCTTCCTCGTAGCCGCTGGTGCCGTTGACCTGGCCGGCCAGGAAGAGGTTTTTAACCAGCTGGGATTCGAAGGTCGGGGCCAGATCGCGCGGGTCGGCGAAGTCGTATTCAATGCCGTAGCCGGGCAGGGCCATTTCCGCCCCCATAAGGCCGGGCATGGTTCGGAGGAGGGCCTCCTGCACCCTTGGAGGCAGGGCGGTGTGGAGGCCGCTGGGAAAGATGAGTTCCTCCCCGTCGGGCTCCAAAAAAACCAGGTGGCGCTCCCGGTCGGGATAGAGAGCCACCTTGTCCTCCAGGGAGGGGCAGTAGCGGGGCGAGGCCCCGGGGGGCGAACGGAAGACGGAATCCTTCAATCCCTCGGCCACCAGGCGGTGGGTTTGGGGGGTGGTCCAGGTCAGCCGGCAGGAGACGGAATTCCGGGGGGCATCGTGAAGGGTGGAAAAGGGCGGGCACTCCGGCTGGCCGGGCTGTTCATCCAGCCCGGCCAGGTCCACGGTTTCGGCCTTTAGGCGGGGCGCGGTGGAAGTGGACAGGCGGCCCAGGCGGTGGCCCAGGGCGGCCAGGGAGAGGCTCAACCTGTCAGCCGGCCCTTCCCCGATCCGCCCGGCCGGAAACGATTCGCGGCCCATGTGGAGGCGGCCCCGCCAGAAGGTGCCGCCGGTAAGGACCAGGGCTCTGCCTTTAAGTTCGCGGCCGTCGGCCAGCCGAAGTCCAACGGCCCGGCCGTCCCGGGTCAGTATCCCGGCGGCCTCGCCGGCCAGGAGGGTGAGCCCTTCCTGGTTACGGATGATTTCCCGGGCCTGGCGGCTGTATCGCCCCCTGTCCACCAAAACCCGGGTGGAGCGGGCCGCCGGCCCCTTGCTCTCGCCCAGGATACGGCATTGGCGGGGGGGGCGGCGGGGCGGCCGGCGGCGCGCCCCCCCCCACACAATGCCCCGAAAAAAAACAGGCGCGCCCCGGGGGGGGGGGGGGGGAGGGGGCTCGACAACAAGACAGTTTTTTGCAGGGTGACTTGGAGAGGATAATAACAAAACTGTGACCAGTAGCCCACATTTTATGCCCCACACGACACGACAAGAGTATCATCAGTCAGTAAGGGCCTAGCATTCACAGCACATACAAAGCCGGTATTCTGTGAAATCTACCAAATTCAGGAATTAGGGCAGTACCAGAATTTATGGACAGTATGAATTGTGCAAATAATTTACTAGCAAGAAATTTAAGGTAAAATAATTCCTGTGCAAAGCCAGGTGGTACATATTGGAGTGGAGGTACAATATAGGTTAACTCATTTATAATTTCGGCACTGGATGGATGTGAGTGATCAACATTTCATTATGGCCGCTATATCCGCAGGAAAATTGCACTTCACCTACTTAATAGGGGAATGGGAGTGCTGCTCTCATCTCTGGGCACTTTGGAGAAAGGTTCAACAAAAAATTATAAATACGATAATGTACCGAGTGATAGCCATGAAGCTGTTGTATGACAGAGAGTACGTAGTATTTACTTAACGTTCCTCGAGCAGTCTGTGGTCCCTGCCCTTACAAAAGTTTTTGAAGAAAAATTCCACTAAATCGGTTCTGGTTACCACACTTCTGAAGACATCATGAGAGGTGTAGTGCATGGGCGCTTGTATCTACACTTTATCCTACACGTCGTTGAGTAGGTTACTCTGAGGAACCGAAGATGAGCAACAAGAAAAATCACCTACCTCTTTTTAATTGAGAGAGAAAGAAAAGTCTTTATACAAATATCAAAATGTGCTTTGAAATGCCAAATAATTCTTAGTTTCTAGCTCCCTCTGTTATCCGTCAATGAAACCATTTGTTATTCAAAGGAAGAGGAACCAAAATATATGTAAAACGCATACATATGTATATTGTAATAACTCGACTCGACACGCAGGAGCCACTAGATGTCTCGTATTTGAAAGCTGAGCAGTTGTCTAGGAGTTAGTTTGCATCCAGAAGGTCTGAAACTGGCCTGCTCCTTCAAGGATTTCCGCGATTTACCTCTGCCCTAGAGCAAATGCTGAGTTGTTACCCAACTTTCACGTAGTACTCTACACTCCTCCCGCAGCTGTTCCAGGACTGACTTTAAAATTTTTGCATCAGCCAACCTTATCAGTTTATCTCCCCTGTTGCATAATCAACACGGCCACTTCTTATCACGTTATTTTCTGTAATTCACAGCGCTCAAACTTCTTTCCAGTTTGCCTTTAACGAAAGGAAGAGCGGGCACTGCCTGTGAATATACAGAGCCGCAAATTTCCACTTCCACTCTTCTGATAAACGTAGCTTTTCCCCTACAGCCCTACATTTTCCTGTTCTTTTTTAACCCTTCCTCATTCACTTAGATTTCAAAAGGCTAAAACTATATTGCCTGTCATACTGTCTACACGTTTTTCCTTGGGCAATTGATTGGAATATCTTGAATTCGTTTCTCTTAGCAGATATAGCATTTGAGAACGGCCATTTAAAATACCACGTTTAATTTAACGTAGTACTTTAATTTACTTTTTGAAATGGCTTTACTTGGACACAGAAAGCTAATGTCTGCGTGTTCAGTGCCGAGTGTGTGGGTAAAATTTCTGCCTATTAATTACCTCTCCATTACAAGTCTAGCCTGTTACGGCTGCACCAACCTGTTCGAAGTTGGTTATATTGTAACTGTCTGTATTATAAGTTCCTTGCATCGCAATAAACTGTCATCTTGCAACTTGCTTGCATTGTATCATTTTCACATCATACATTAGTCTCTTTTGTCATTACACTGCATTATGTACACTACAGTACAATATGAACGTTGGAACTTATTATAGACGCATAGTATACCATGATTTTACTTGGAGTAATGACGATGATTGAAGAGGGACTTTTATGGGTTTGGACTTCCAATTATGTTTTGTATATTAGGCCCATAAATAAAACTAGCCCAAAGAAAGGGTAACAGGAACAAGAACCACAGGAAAAATGTTAACCATAACACGGGATTAGAAACGTCATACAACTTTATCTCTGTTAGTTGCACTGCATGGTGTCATAATACGTACTTTGCTGTCACGGAGTTCGCGGATTATTGTGGTTTGTTCCTGACTGTACTGTCATTTGCTGGTGAGTAGTTTAAGCCGCATTCTTTCGATTTTAGATAGGGCTCTCCTGGTTATCTCTCGTCGCTTCAGAATCTTTTGTTTAAATCTCCATTCTTTCTAATTACTTGGCACTGATTGATGAAGTGTGGGTCTGTCGTTACATTCGAAGGTCACGTGTGAAACACTTTGTTTGTTTTTTCATGGAAGATA
>Ga0099364_10004002_pt1 | contig 22450 bp, 23 predicted proteins | sample TergutTh196P3_FD_73070 | JGI IMG/M metagenome (GOLD analysis project Ga0099364, IMG submission 73070) | Microcerotermes parvus P3 segment gut microbial communities from Pointe-Noire, Republic of the Congo - Th196 P3 | ecosystem: Host-associated > Arthropoda: Insects > Digestive system > Gut ...
ATCCCCACCGCCGTAAACGGACAGCTTTGTTACAACCTCTGTGTCTAAAAACTCAACCTTTGTGTTTTTGATAAGATTGTCATGAGACAAAAAAAGGGGGCTATCAAGCGCAACGCTTTCAATCTTGTAACAACTAATTTTTCGCTCATAAGAATCGAAAATAAAAACCACTTGATATAAACTTTCCATCTCTTTGAGGAACCCATATAAAGTTTGCTGGTTTACATCAAATGTTCGCCAGCGATTCATAACCTCGGGGTCGATATACCCAATAGACCAGTTTGGCTTTAGCGCAGTCACCATGCCGAGGACAGATTCGGTCTGTCCCGTCAAGTCAAACAAAGGGAACGTACCAGACCAACCGGAGATGCTTTCGTCATTAAGCTCGCATTCCAGAGAAGAAGCCTTGATAGCCTTTTTTCTTATTATGCCGTCGTTGCTAATCCCCGGGTTTTCAATGCGAAAATACCCAAATGGGTCAATGCGCAAAAGCATTCTGCCTAAAACATCGTCAAAGTGCGGGTTTTGAAAACAGTCTCCGTCACCCCTGCAAATATGAGACGGTATCTCAAACTCCACGGTGGAAATATTGTTTAAAGAGATGTGAAACTTAGGGGCTGAGGAGTACATTCCCAAAGCCCCCAGCGGGGCTTTTGACGGGGTGCAGAGAATAATAGTCGGGATTTCCACGCGCCCGAAGCCATCATATTGCAGTTTTGAAAAATCAAGCATTAAGCACCAATCCTCCTTGCAAATTTATAATGCAGCTCCAGTGTCCCCGCGCCGTTAATATATAAATTGTTTGCGCCCCTTACCGCCCTGAACCAGTTATAGTTGAAGCCGGAAAACCTAATCCTACTGAAATCGTTGCCTGCGCTGGATTCAATAAGTTGCAAGTCATTATCGACCGTTATCGCTTCGTCGCCGTTGCTTGCCGGGACAAGGTTTAGCCTAAACTCTCTGCCTCCGTCGTTGTCATTTATAATTGACAGGCTTTGAGTTGTTTTCAAAGGAACATATCTAAAAAACGGGCGTAAATAACTTATGCTATCGCCAGAGTCATTGACAAACATATAGCGCATAGGCGCATTGATGCGAATCTCAGTTTTTCTCATTAATGTGTGAGCATACGGGGAGTCGCACGTGAATGTTAACTGCAAACCAAAGAGCTTGTTATCTACGGCAACTGTCTGTACGCTTGTAAAAATCCCGGTATACTGATACCACTCAGCATCCCACTGCCAAACCGATAGCTGATGCGCTTCACCCCTAAGTAACCAAGCGAGAATTTTATCTATCTCAGCGCGGCTTTTTTGCGTGTCACTGCCTACGGTTATGGTAATTTGCTGAATAGCGTCTTGCTGGACTCCGTATATAAACTGCTCCGGGCGACGAGGAATTGAGTCAGATATAATTTTTATGCCGTTGCCTGCGTTCTCTTTAGTAACCCCTTTTGCTTGGTTAAACTCCACGATATATAAGCCGTAGCTGATGCTGCTTTCTCCAGCAAAATTAAAAGACATAGCCTCAAACTGCGCCATTCCAAACTCCCTTTCTTTCTATGCAATTGGGGAGTTTAGGTTTAACCCCGAACTCCCCACAACGCTGCAAATCCCAACAAAACCTAACTTATATTCTAGGGGTAAGAGACCCCTTGTTTAATATGCCTATGCCGCGAAATTCTTCGCGCATTGCATCTGTGGCTATCCCCGATATCGCTTTGCTAAATTTCCGTATATCCCCCTCGTCAAGCCGCTCAACTACCATTATGCTAACCGGGACTTCTAGCCTGTCTATACTAACAGCAGAGCCATGTGCCCCCGCTGTCACGCTTTCCATAATCTTATCAGTGTCCGCTTTCCTGACTGCGTTGATTGTATTGATGCCTCCCGTCATTAACGGGGAAAAATCTTCTATGACCCTGCCAAACCTTTCCATCATATAAGTGCTTAAATCAATCATCTTATACATTGTATTCTTTTGAGCGTCGGTCAGAACAGCTTCGCCCTTTTCTAGCAATGCCAGAACTTCGTTGTCTTTTTGCTTTGTGTTTGATAGAACACCGCCATCCCCGACTATGCCCCCGCTATGGAATTTATATGAGTACAGCGGGGGGCCGGACGAGCTACCTATATGCCATCCGGTAGCCCTATAAACAATACTAAGCCCAAGCAGCTTTTCTATTTGCCGTGCTAACTCCCTGTTCTCCTCATGCAGGGCTTCCTGCTGCTTTGCGTCTGCGGAGTACCAAGCTGCGGAGTTAGCCATCATTTTTTGTCTTAACTGTTCGGCTATGGCTTTATTAGCTTGTAGGTTTGCCGAGTCGTTTGGCGTTGTGTCGTAATTCCCGGTTGGGGCAACTACGTTAGGGGAGCCAATGCCATCCGTACTATTACCGGCGGTAAGTGCGTTAAGCTGCTCTTGTGTGCGGAGCAATGCTTCAAGATATGACCCGTATTTAAGGATAGCAGCGGAAGCAAGACTCCACGCATCGGCCAAGTCTTTGGTCAATGAATTTCCGTACTGGTAGTTCCAGTCATATAAGTCACGGTATAATGTATCCCAACCAGTGTTAATTCTATCTATGGCCAAATCCCATAACTTCTGATGACTGGAAATGCTATCTTCAAGAATCTTTATCTTCTCATCGGCTGCCTGTGCAAATAGCTTCGCATCGTGGTCGTATGCGGTTTCCATCTCCTGTATGTACTTGTTATGAATGTCCTCATCGACTTTGCCCTGAAGCTCCGCAATCTGCTCTGATAACTGCCTCCTCTTGGCTACTATGGCTGGGTCGTTACTATTATCTCTCTCTAACAAAGCCAGTTCGGTTTGCAGCTTGACTAAATCGTTAGCTTGCTTCGCCATTGATTTTTCAAAATCGCGGGTGCGCTGCATTTCCCTCAGATTCTCTTTACGCACCGCAATCAAATCGTTAAAGGCTGTGACCTGCTCCCGGATTCCCTCAACCTGAGTCCGCGTCTCTTGCCGGATCATATCCATTACATACTTGATTAACTGGTCTAATGCGTCCCTGTCAGACTTAAGTCCGTCAGAAATCGAGCCAGTGTTTTTGCCTATGCTATGAACAGCGATATCGGCTAGGCTTCGAAATGCGTTTATCTGCCGCATTAGGGCTTCTTCGTTTTCGCCGCCAAGCCCTATGAGCTTCATTTTGGCATAGGCTAAACCCCATGTGGCATCAGTAGCGTCATTAGTGGCAAACAGAAGCCTTTGCAGTTCCTCTGCCTCTCCGCTCATATGAGCGATCCTGGCAGCTTCTATATGGTTTAAAGCTGCCTCCAAAGCAAGCTGATTTACGCGGGCAGCGATAATGTCCTCTATGCGTTCGCGGTTAATTGTTAGCTGCCCTGCTTCATCATATAATAAAGCCAGATATTCAGTGCCATGCGATAAAATCTTCTGAAACGTATCAACGGTAATAAAGCCGCTTTCGGCATACTCAACCGCAGCAGCTTTTAGCGAGGTGTACACGCCGGTTATGTCGTTCAGCTTGCTCATTGCGTTATCGACAATCTCATCAAATGCGCGTTTCATATTATTTTTCGCGTCACTTAAATCCTTTTCGAGCAGCCTGTAAGTATCTGATAGTTTGTCCGGTAATCTCGCTATTTCTGCTTGTATCCCGGCAATCACCACTTGCCACGAACTAATAACAATCCGCCTATCAGCGTCTGTGATTGATAAAATATCAATGTCTGCTGTAGCCTTGTCTAGCCATTGGCGGTAGATATTAAAACGTCCATCCTCCATGGTTTTATGGAGCTGCATGAGCGAGGTAGATGCTTCGGCGGCAGCCTCATTCATTGAGATAGTAGACTTAATTAAATCATCAATCTCTCTGCGAACGTCAGGCGCAAGTTCATTTACACGCTCCCAATTATGTATCAGGAAACGGTCGGTGTTTGCGTTGTAATCAATATTAAACCCAAGGCTACGAAGCCTTGTGGTATCCCTCCCGACAATACTACGACGAAGATCAGCAAGGGCTTTAAGCGCAGCCTGCTCTTCCTCCATAAAACTAACGGCAAGTTTGGAAAATTTAATCTGCTCGTCATAGTATTGAGAATTGTCCCTACCTACTTCGGCTCTGGTACGATCTTCCTGTGCCCTGCGCAAGCGTTCTTCGGCCTTATATAGCTCATTTATTTCAGCAAGCCAGTCTGATGCGTTGCTACTACTACCGCCGCCGCCACTACCGCCTGTCTTCTTATCTACAACAATAGAGTTAAACCTATCTGCCTGAGCCTGTAACATCTCAATGTACAGTTCAACGTTACGGATTTCCCTCTCGCGGTCAACGCTCATACCTAAACCGATAGCGTCTAAATTCTCGGGACTTTTTAATGCTGCAAGCTGAGCCGTAGCTGCCAAAAGGTTCATATGGGAGTATTCCCCCCATATACGATACAAGTCCTTAATAGTAGCCTCGTCTGCTTTTAGCTTCCCATCCGACATTATCTTAAAGTTTCTGAGGTCTTCCCGATAAAAACGCTTAAGAGCTTCGACTAAACTTTCGTTTTGGTTAATGATTGAATTAACGGCAGCTTCGGTCTGCCAAGTTATATTACCGAGAGCCCGTACACCTTCTTCGTCTATGTCGGTTATACTCCCGGCAATAAAGTTCAACATTTCATCGAAGTCGGCTGCTAATGCTACTGCTTCAGGCAATATATCAGTAATAGCTTTGAGTGAATCAGGGTCTATCTTACCGGACTCCTTCAAGGAATCAAAAGCCACGCTTAAAGATGCAGATTTACTAACTGCATCTATGACTTCCTTGCCCCAGTCAGAAAGACTCTTTGTCACTTCATCCAATGCAAAGAGTAAAGAGCCGAGCTCAGCAACGAAATTCAAAGAAAGTCCTGCTGCGGCGGCTGTTTCTATATTTGCTTTAATCAGCTCATTCCAGTATTCCTTTGTTTTGTCGGTGTTAAGCTCTACTCCGTTAGTGGTAACATTTATGATATCACTATACTTTTCAAAGCTGTTTTGGAGCTGATTGATTGTATCAGCGGAAAGCCTTCCGGTGCTTGCTTGCTCATGCATCGCTTTCGTTAATAGAGATGTTTCATTAGCTACTTTTTTTTCAATAGAAGCCAATTTTGCCATACGCTCATTATTTGATATCAATTCTCTTTGCGTAGTGATATATTTCTCCATATTAGAAAAATCTATTCGACTAAAATCAAAATCACTTGAGTTCAGGTTAAAGAAATTCAAATCGCTTAAGTTGAATTTATTAGAAAGCATTTCCGCAAGATATAAGCCTTCTGAACTCAATGCCTGCGTCATTCCGGACGACATTGACTTATGGAATTTTTCAGCAATTATAGATGCTATTGCCTCAGCAGAATCTACTTGATTCCCGTTATCATCCACAACTACCATATTTAAAGACAGTTTTAGCATTAATATTTGCTCATCTGATAACGGGGTTTCAAGAGCATCGTTTAATTGCTTAATTATTTCATTAAACGATGTATTGATTTGCTCTTGCCAAACCTTAGCAGTCAGATTAATCTTATCAGGCGATAACATTTCCTCAAATAAATTTTGGGTTTCAATGGGAAGAGCAGCCATAGCCTTAGTGAGTTCGATTATAGAATCACGCGCTGCTTGACTTTGAGCCGCAATTTCCTCCTCCGACTCTCCGGTATTTCTATTTGTGTTTATATAATTTGTAATAAAATTCTTTTGAGCGCCAGACATTTCAGCATATCCCTCAACTACTTGAGGCACAAGCTGTAATGTGGAGTTTATATCTCTTTGTATCTCATCATTTTTTGTAATTAATCTTTGGTAGCTATCTACTGCATTATTAACTGCATCAGTTATATTACTTATATATTCCTCTGGAAAGGTAGGGATTCCACTCATCTTTAAATAGGCATTTACAACATAATCTGAAACATTTTGAAGTTCGTCTGCCCATGCACCATCTCTCATTAACCCTAACATGAAATTTATATGGTCTCTTTCTATTGCGGAGCTAAATTGAGAAGACGTAACTGTAGTAGCTTCTTTTATCGCGTTATTTAATTCGCTTAGCTTTTGCAGTTGTATAGATGCTTGCTGATCGAACGAATCATTAGACAGATGTTCTTGCAGTTTTAATTTTTGTTCGTGCTCAATCAACTCTATGGATCGTTCGAGCAAGCTGTTTTTATTGGCTATAGCATTACCTTCTGCGTCATAACCAGCAATTAATTCCGGCGAAATCCCCACAACGGTCTTTACGATATCTTTATATCTATCATACTCTTGAGAAGTAAGCGAGAGATTTGCGCCATATGAGTCTACGCCCTGAGATAGTCTGTCAAATTCTTTTTGCAAAGAACTAAGTGTAGAAATATTTGTTTTACTCTTATCTATAAAGTTTTCATATGCTTCTATAGCTTTTGATGCAGCATCAGCAGCTTCTTCCAAAGCCTTAGCTGTTCGCTCTGACTCACCAGAGTTCCATCCAATAATAGACGAAACCACGCTTGTAAACCCGCCAACTAATGCCCCGATTGCAGCACCTTTTGCTCCGCCAATTTGATAACCAGCCATACCGCCAGAAATAGCACCGCTAATAGCGTTACTAAAAGTGTTGCCCATATGCTGACTAAAATCAGAGGCGGCTTTTGATGATGCGTAGCTTAGAAAAACAGAGTGCATTGTGGTTACAGCAGCCATGCCTATAGCCATGCCGATTTGCCGGCCTCTTTGTGTGTGGGCAATTGCTTCAGGATTTGATACAGGAATATTGCTAGTGCCTGCTCCGGATACGTCTACACCGGGTTGTTCCGATGTAGGGGCTGCTGAGGTTGCCCCACGAACTGCATTTTGTGTATTACTAAGAGCGTTATTTAACCTATTTACAGAGTGAATGGTATCGTTTACCTCTGTTTTTATCCCTCTAATTCTGCCTTCTACACCCTGCGCAGAATTTCCCACGCCTTTAAAAGCAACGGCCAAGTTAGTTACATTTGAAAACAAGTTGGGAATAGATGTGACTAGCCATCTGCCTAGCATACCTACGGTCTGAGTTAGTATAATTGCGAAAGCAGGCCTTGCAAGAAATTCAATGATTGGAGTAAAACTCTTGATAAGGCCGACTAACCCAGTGCCCATATTAACGATTTCTTTAACAAGCCCTGTGTCAATTAATGCAATTGATAAATCTTGAAAAGCGGCTGTAAACTGAGCTATGCGACCCTCTATACTATCAAGAAATCTTTCGTTTTCCTTGACCGCCGAACCAAATGAGTCCATAGATATTGCTGTAGCTTTTACAGCATCATCCATGTTTGTCATAAGCGCGGTAAAGACATTACCTTGCCTCACTCCAGCGACAAGCCTAGTGACTTCGGCGCGAGTAGTATCCGAAAGATCGCCCCAAACCTCTGATATCTCTAAGAGAATATTATAAGTGCTTTTAAATGTAGAAGGGTCGAGCATTATATCGACGCGTCCTTGTGTCAAATTAAGGAGTTGTGTTTGTAGTTTGGTAATGGACTCAGCCGCGCCATCGGCATCCTCCCCGAGTTCTTCAAGCTGTCCCGCAGTATTGCGAAGACGCATGGAAAGCGTTCTAAGTGCGGTTCCTACGATTTCTGGATTCTGTCATCTGTTACTTTCGCCTCCAGTAAAGGCTACTGACCGCTAAAATATAGCGGCGCACTGGTCTTTCGGCCAATGTCTCACGTTTCTTAATCTGGATAACCAGATCGGATTATAGCGTGACGATTGCATAGTTTTATGCAAAAGGGCTTTCACCGTTCGGACTGTATATTTTCACCCTCTTGTCTTAAAAATAAGAGTAGGGCGTACAACTTCGGCGGACACGTTACCGCTCCGCCACCGCAGTCTCTGGGGATAAATTATACAAGATTTTAATGAATTATGAGTTTAGAAGAATCCACTAAGTATTTCAGGTACTCTGTCTTTGTCATAATACCAAATTTCTATTAACCTTAAATTATTCTGTTTTGCGTAATTAGACTTTCGTATATCGTGAATTTTTTGCTTTCTATATTCTGCATCCGTTTGGTTATTCGCAGTGCCATCGTGATAAGCTCCTTGAAATTCAATTAATGTACGATGAGAAGGAACATAAAAATCGTATGATAATAGCCTGCCTCCAAGCCCAAGTAAACCGTCAAACGTGTGTTGGCGAGAGAATGAGATATTATTAGTTATTAGCCAGTCGCTCACAAGTATTTCACCCTTGCTTTTGTTTATCGACTTAGCACATATAGGGCACCCATTACTAAGGGCATTTGCATACGACATCTTTTGTATTCCGTAATCCGGATGCTTCCTGCAAATATATTTTAATGGCTGATGAGCATTTTTATAGTCGGCTTCTAATAAATCAAATCCTTTAGTGTTAAAAACCTTAATAACTTTATCAATATCTACTCTCTTTTTAGCCGCCGTTTTCTCAAAGCCGCAATACCTACATCCATATCCGGTTAAGAAGTTTCCGTAAGTTATTCCCTGAGCACCAAAATCTTGATGTTTTTTGCATATATACAACAGCTTAGATTTTACCCCTAAGTATTCCTCTGATAGTAATATATACCCTTTACATTCAAACATCAATTTTAAGTCATTAATTTTAGGCTTTCTAAGCTCTTTGCTGCACTGTTTGCTACATACGATAGTTTTATTATCTTGCTGCTCCCACTTCGTTATTTTATTTTTAGGCGCATAAAACTCTTTCCCGCAGAATACGCATCTTACATACACCCCCGTTTTTCGGGAAGCTCTCATACATTTTTCAGAGCAAAACCTAGTTCTCTTTGCTTGACTATTAGGCACATTATAACCAACGCCACAGTGTTCGCATTGCGTTGTTGTCAATTTAATTATAGCCTCATTTACTAATATATTAATCTTGTATAAAGTCTTTCCTAAGTCTCTGATGTCCCCATCCTTTGACTTATATAGTTGTTAATTTGCCCGCGTATTACTACGCGGCGTGGCACAAATCTACCACATTGTTTGCTGCTATTATTAACCCAATGGATTCGTCTAAAGTATTGTTCGCCGCAGCCAAGGCGGAAGCGGATCGGGTTAACCCCTCACCTAGGCCTCTTTGAGTAATGGCAAAACGGTTCAATCTGTTACTTTCCCCTATATAGGGTACTGACCATATCTAATATGGCGATAGAGACGTTAATCTCTATTCTCACGTTTCTTAATCTGAATAACCAGACTGGATTATGTCGTGACGATTACATAGTTTACTATGTAAAAGGGCTTTCGCCGTTCAGACTGTGTATTACGCCCTCTTGTCAAAAATGAGTAGGGCGGATAACTTCAGCACTTATGTCACCATAAGTACCCCGCAGTCGTTGAGGATTTTCGATATTTGATATTTGATTTCTTCATCTGCCAAGTAATATGGCAACCTTAACAGAGGTAAATTATGCTCTTTACAGTATGTATTTTTAATCTCGTCTCTTAATATAGTTTTAGTATAGCTGCGCTCCCCGCCGAAATAATCATTTGGCTCAAAATGCTGCTTGCCGTCGTATTCGATTAAGCATTTAACAGTATCGTTTATGAGTACACAGAAATCATATTTTAACTTTTGTTTATGCTTACAATCGTTAAATGAAAATTGCTCTATAAAAGATACTCTTAACGTACATAAATACTCAGAAATAAGCTGTTCTTTTAACGATCTGGCTCTACACCCACATGAAGTAATGTGTCCATTATTTATCTTAGCCGGAAGCGCAATGAAAGTCTTGCCGCACAAGCCACACTCGCAAACCCATAACCACTGTCCTAATTTATTTCTGCTGTGTTTAAATAGAAATTTCACTCCGTAAGGCGAAATGACCCCAGTCCAAATCTTTTCATTTGCCTCCGAAGCTCTTTCTTTTTGGAAACACCCACATGATTGAGTTCTCCCATATGTAATCTGTGTTTTAACGCCAATATATTCCGACCCGCAATCACATAGGCATCTTAATTTTACTGGCGACTCATCCCATAGGGTTTCAAGAACAACTAATTTACCAAAGCGAAGGCCGTCAACATCCGTGCCGCAAGACTTTTTTACAACCTCTTTCATCGCGCATCCGCACGAAGGCATCTCTGAATTAAGTAAACTATCTTTATTTCGATAGACGACGCTCCCGCACTCACACAAACATTTGCACTTTGTTCTGCATCTCCCGGACTTGGAACGATTACCATAAATCATCTCAATAACAGTTAATTTTCCATATATATTACCAACAATAGATACCCTTTTACCGCTATTAGAACGGAAGTGCGCACAAACCCAACATTGTTGTGTTTTAAAGCTAGTTAGCGCATTGGTTGTAACAATAGATGATCCACCGCAATCACAATCACATAGCCAATAAATACACTTCTTCTTGTTGTTTGGGTTCTCTGTTTTTCTTCTAACTACTAAACTGCCAAACCGCTGTCCTGTTAAATCTTTTATTTATATCATCCTAACTGCCATATTAGGATATTACTCAAATATCGAATCTTTCCTGCATCTCTGGTGTCCCCACCCTTTGATGCATATAGTTATCTTCTTAGCCACATGTTACTATGCAGCTCGGGCAATTAATCTACCCGCTTCATTTAACGAATCCACAATGCGCATGACACTATCAGCCTCGATACCAAACGCTTTCATGCTACTGATTATATAAGCCGACGCTTCATCTATATCATTTATACCGACACCTACGTTCTTCAAAAGAAGCGCAGCGTCGCCGAGCATTTCCGAATCTACGATTCCGAAACCCATACGAGCGAAGTTTGCGCTGGACATAATCGTATCAGTTAACGTCGCGCCTAGCGTTTTGGCTCGCACTGTAGCATTGTCAAGAAACTCCATATATGTTGCAGACGTTTCATCCGTGACTTTCCGAAGCTCAGTCATCGCGGTATCCACTTCGATGACATTAGTTACCATCTGACGGAATTGCCGTACTACAGCGGCAAAACCTCTGGCAACAAGGAAATATCCTGAATACCTTTTGGTTACTGTCTCTAAAACATTACCGAACGTTTTACCTTCCATGCCTGCTGTCCGTATACCTGCGGATAAATCAATAAATTTTTGTTTTAGGTCTGTAACTTTTTTGCTGCTAATATCATCTACGCCATCTATTACGCTTTTAAGTTGAGTTCTTATGCCGTCTAGCTTAATAAACTCGCTTGTCTTATGAGCCCGAGTGTTACTGTTTAGGTAAGTATCAATTTGCTTATATAGCGCAATTACTTGGTTAAGCGCCTTAGCTCTTTCTTCTTCTACAGTCAGCACGGGCTTTTTCTTACTTAACTCATGCTGTTCCCGTTTCGTCTGAATTAACCTTCTTAACGCCTCTTGCTCCGCATGGATTTTCCGTATCTGTTCGTCGCTAAGATTATCCTTTTTAGCTCTCTTAGCCTCATTCACCGTGACATCCAAACGAACGTATGCTTCTCGTAGCTCCTCAATGCTTTTCTTAGCAGCCTCAATTGACTGAGCGTCTTCCGGGTTATCAGAAATGCTGATATTCTGAAGCTCTTTTTGAGTTTTCTTATACTCGGAACCAAGCGACTTAACAGAAGAAATAGCCTCTTTTAGTTTAGCTTCCATTTCAGAAACCGCAGCAGCGGCCTGTTTAGCGGCTTCACTGACTTCTTTAACCGATGACTCCGACCCCTTCATTGACACAGGAATGGTTATCCCACTACTAGTCTGCATGTCAAGCTTTCCTAAAGCGAGTTCGAGTTCGTCTTTTACTTTTTTAATAGCAGCGGAAGCATTAATGCTACTTATCCTTAGTATAATTGGCTTGTTTTTATTACCCTTTTCAACTTCCTCGATACCATCTTGGAAATTTTTTCGCGTCTCTGCAATATTAAGATGCAATGCTACCTGACGCTCTTTTGATTTTCTGCCGTTTAACTCCGCAACAATTTCGCTTAGTTGCTGACGTATTAAACTGCCGGACTCGCCGCTTATTTTGCCGCCGCCTAATACGCCGAATAATAGCTCAACGTCACCTCTTCGCAATCTCCACCACCTGCCTTTCAAAAAAAAGGCATAGCCAAAGCCATGCCTAACCATATATCAACTTATTTATTTTCGCCGCCGTATGCGCTGTCAAGTATTGCCGTCACATTATACCGTTCGCCGTACCTAGCGTTAAATTCATCTACCGCTTTTTGCATGAACAGCAATGGTTCACGGTCTTTGCGGCTTCTAACCCAGACATTGTGACCTTTCCACTCACCGTAGACATAGTTCCGCGCATTATACCCATTGTTTAATAGTGCCACAATATTGTCTATGCCGTCCGGGAACAAGTCGCTTCTTAACGACTCCCTGCGCAGCTCCGCTTCGTTAAAGTAAATCTTTACCTCAGTCTCGCCTGTCGCCTGTTCCTCGGGGAGAGACCTCCCTAAAGAATCCCCGACGGTCTTTATCGAATCGGGCAAGAGGCTTTTAATTATCTCAATAAGCCTGTCTGCGGCTGCATCCATATCCGCCTCGCTAATAATTTTATCCCCGCTTGCCAGCCGCTTACCTGATTTTTTGCTGCCGTCTACAACGTCTTTAATTGCTTTTTTACCTTTCGGCGTAGCGGCATATGTGTTTAATTTTTTCATTAAACTGTTCGCCGATATCATAAAATCCTCCCTGAGAAATAAGCAAAAACAAACACGGCGACCTGCCTATATCCCAGCACCCCTAAGTCAATCTACGCCATTATCTTCCATTATCTCAGGGGTTATTTTTGACAATCTGCTACGAATAGCCATGCGCTCTGCTTCCGTGTAATCTCTTTTAATATTTGGGTTCTTCCCAAGCCGGAATAAATATAAAGGACATTCGGGTATAGGGCATAGCCTGACTTCTTTAACCTGGCCTCCCATGCAATCCAAACACTTAGCGCGTATAGCCTTTAACGGGGTCATTCAGATACCCCGCCTTCTGTTACGGCATCCTGTTTCAGCCTATCCATATAAGCATTAACAACCCTCTCCTCGCTAATTGCATTATTCGATACGGCTGCAAGTACGCTCTGGATGTCCTCCTGAGAAATGCTATCAAGGATATCTGTCGTGTCCTCCTGCGCTTTTCTCCATGCTCCTGCAAGCTCGTCAATCTTTGCGCGGAAAGCCAGAACCTGACTGTCGCATAAGAATTTAATTTTCCTGTTTATAGCTTTGTCTATCTCGCAAAGCTGATCGTGGTCGATATGCTGCGCAACAAAGTCATATACATCCGTGTTGTAAATCAGCCAATACTGCTTCTCAAGATTGGACGGCATGGTAAAGTTTGCGTAGCGGGTTACAACCTCCCTCTTAACTGCAAAGTCCATTATCTCAGGAATAAACGTCCCGTCTTCAGTAAAGCATACCACGGTAACATCCCTGACCATTTGAAGCATCTCCATACAGGGAATGGTAAATTGAATCCGAACCTCTAAACCGTTCCAAGTTTCAGTTCTAAAATTATCGCTCTGCTCTTTTGCCACGCGCTCCAATGCATTAATTGAAATCCTCGGATTTTCTTTCTTAGCCATTTTGATCTCCTTTTATTCTTTTGACTCTTTTGCGTTCTTTCCTGTTACGCTGAACCTCATTGTAGTCACACCAGCCGCCATCTAGTTTTGAGTTGCAGACCCAGCGGTAGGGGATATCCGGGAATACATACCAGAACATTTTCCGCTTCATCCTAGCTTGTGAATCCGCAAAACCCTTTACGTCTATTACTTCTACAGACCCATCGGCATACTCAATGTAGAAATCCGCAACGTACATTATTGGCCTGATTGTTTCTCCGTTGTGTATGAACTTCGGCTGGAGCGTGTATTCTTTTTGAAGTTCGTAATGTTTTATGTTACCGCTCCTCATTTGAGGTAAAACTATATCGCGATAATAATTCATCTCCATCACGCTATCAAAAACAATACCATCATGCGACCGCTTCTCCGTGTCCCTATCTATATTGAATTTTGTTCTATCCTCCACTTTATTTCCTCTCAGATACATAGTGCAAAAATGCTATACAGGGCTAGGATAGCTTCTGATAGCCACCCTAGCCCTGCGGTTTTATTCCTCACCAGCCGCTTCGGTTGTTTCACCGCCAGTCTGCCAGACCGACACAACCTCAGATAAAGGCTCCGGGGAACTGAAATTATCTTGTACTAAAACCTCTTCAGGTACAGCTTTCGGTTTCGCCTGCCTGCGCTTCTGTTTAGGCTTTGCTTCTGGCGCAGGGATGTCAGCAATAGGGGAGGGCAGAGGAGTAGCCTCTTCCGTCCTCGACTCCAGAATCCGACTCAGGTATATGCCGCCGCACTCAATAGAACACGCCACCTCACGCCAGACAAAAGCACCAATGTCCTTACTCTCGGTCTTACAGGCATCGTACAGCTTCCCGCATACCCGGCAGTTCTTTTTAGCTTTCGCCATACCGAACCCTCCTTACGCAGCGTCTTCCGCTTCCGCACCAAAGATAGTGTAAGTCCAGTAAAGACCGCTTGCGCCGCAGCCCCCAGCAAGAGACTCCATAGAGAAGTTATGCACGGTCTGGGTTTCACCCATCGCAAGCTCAAAGTTGCCGTCAAAGTCAACCAGCGGAAGATAGAACTGCACACGGTAGATGTTGGCGCAGTTGTCCTCGCCAAAAGCGTTGATGTAGACTTTGGCTTTCTTTGAGTAGTTGTCGCTGAAATTCTCAAGAACCGTGCCGCTGATTTTACGGGTGTAGTAGGCAACAATCTCGGTGCCGTCTGCAATCTCGTTCTCATCGAAGGTCAATACTTTTGTCGCGGGATTATAAGTAAACACGCCCGCTGCCACGCCTGCGCCCTGAGTAAGCTCTTTGCCAAGCGTACCATCTTTGTTTTTGATATAAACAGTGTCAATCTCATTGCCAGCCGAACCTACCGCCACAAAGCTAGTTGCAGCGGTGTCGTTGTTGACGAATATATCATCATGCCACATACCCGGCGTAGCTTTCGACTCAGCAGTCCCGCCAGTCTGAGCTTCCAAAAGCCCGGTTGACACTAGCCCGTTAGTCCCGCTCACTGTCACGGCTTTGTTTCTCTTTAACGAGTTGAGCTTACGCCCCTGCTTGCCCGTAATGTCAACCTTGTCCTCCGACTGAGCGATTGTGCCGTTGTGCATCTCATCCAAAGTGAACCAGTAATCGCTGGTTACGGGGTCAAAGAAAAGCATATCTTCCAGGCTCGTAATGGTTACATTTCCAATCCTCATCTAATTTCCCTCCTAAAATAAATACGCCGCCTTTCGGCGGCCAGTGGTTATATCTACAAAGAGCTGCGATCCATCCAGTTCAGTTCTTTCTGATTAAGGTCTTTCGCGCTAACCGTCCCGGCGTAAACACCGTACATTTTGTTAGCGTAGTTAATCTTCTTGATAATCTGGCGGACACTCTCATTGAATTGATATATGGTTAATGCCTTGACTTCCTCGAAAGAGTAGCCAAACTGCTCTGTGTTCACTAAAGCTATAATCTGGTCTTCAAGAGGCGAGTCATTTGCCTTAGACGCACTTCGTTTTATTTTTGCTTTAGCCCGTTCGAGCATAAATTTCTTTGCGGCTTCGTTCGCGGGTTTGCGCCTGTCCATTTTTATGTTATGGATTCTGCGGACAGCCCCACATATACGCTCATACACGCCACGGTCTATGACAATCCCATTGACAGAATCCCGAAGAATAACCATCCCGTTCTCTTGGTTTTTCTCCAGAGCAAACTTGGATAAATCAAGGTCTCCGAAAATCATAGAGGTATCCTGTCCTCTAATCATATTGAATGTAATAAGGAACAGCTCATAATCGGTTATCTTGGTGAAATCAATCCCCATCTCGTCAAGCGGAGCCATCATATCTATAGGCATCGCCACAATCAGGGAAACCATGCCGTAATACTCGTTCTCATGTTCGATGACCTCCCCAACAGTAGGAATCCTGATGCTGATATGCTCGTTGACAGGGTATTGTTCGCTGTATAGCAATTTAACTACAGACATACTACAGCCCCCGCTTCCTGTTGGCAGGTACCGGGAAACTGTTCGGCGACAAACGGTTATAGTCTTTCGTAAGGAACGTCAGCATCCTGCCTTGATAATCGGGTACAGGCAAGAACCGCCTAGCCCTTTCAAACTCCAATGTGCCAAGCCCGTACACGCGGCTGCCGTTGAGGATTTTCACAACTTCCGACACAATCCTGTCAGTCCTTACCCCGCCGCCGTCCGGCAGACGCAGCTTGCTCTTATGAGTAAAAACCCATATATATAACGCGGGGATAAGGAATGTCTTGTTAGGTACGCGCTCTATATCAACTTCGCTGCAAATAAAAGTCTGCCCGTGTTCAATGGTCTCAGGCAGATACTCAAACGGGAAAACCTGTTTGTACATTAATTCTTCGGGCGTGACTACATTTGCATACTCATCGTCCAGCAAAAGCAAAATCTTTTCGTTTGTCAGCAAATCGCTCATTAGCTGATTCTTGTAATCAAACAGCTCATCAAGCCCGCTGAAATCAACTTCGCTCACAGCCACACCTTCTTTCCGCCAACAGGGGGAACGCCGGAAGAACTCTTGTCAATAGGCGTACCGTCTGGATTAAAATATTTATAGTAGTCAGCAACACGAAGCTCGATGTAATCGTAGTCCGTTGTGTTTCCCTCGGTTAGAACAAATGTCATAACCCCGCGATTGTTAAACACCCCTCCTAACTTAAACGGCTTTGTCAGTTCATATGCCAAAGCAGTAGGGGAATCGTAATCGTCGATAAGAAAACGGCTTTTTCTATTAAAGCAGACGGTGTATCTATCTCTGGCAATCATTAGGGCGATACGAGTATCGCCTAACGTCATTGCGTTCTTTGTATGTAAGTTCGGCGTTTCGCCTGTTAGATATTTTGTGCCATCTGATACATAACACCACCGCTCAATTATGATAGGAATATCATTTTCTTCAACAACCCATTTTAATAAATAATTGCATTGCTGCATTTTTGCTTTGGTGTAAACTTCCCTGTTCACATCTTCCGAGAACACGAGCCACATATTCTCTTCCCATTCCACTAAAGACCCTCCTTGAATGGTCTCGCCGGGCAACGAATATACAGTTTTTACATCTAACAAGTCGCTGTCAAGGATAGCTAGTTGCTGCTCTGTGCCATTTACGACTGCCGTATGGTAGGAAAGGGAAGACGGTAATTTCCTATCTAAATAATTCTGTTCACGGATTAACCTCTCAGTGCGCACACTCCCGCCTCGGGCATTTAGCCTATCCCTGTATGAATCTAATACACTCACGGCGACACCACGCTTTCTGATGGCTCCGCAAACCTAGCCGACAACTTGTTACAAATTGAAATAGCCTTAAAAACCTCGCGCTTAAAAACCGCCACATCACTATCAGGGTGATCTATAAGGTACTGCAATATGGACACCAGCGATACGAACATAGGGTCTGAGTTTATTGCACTGATTAATGACTCGCAGCCTAAAACTTCTACTTGCAGGCTTTCCATATATACCCTTAGTGATGGCTCTTCGCTTTCGCGTATGGGGAGTATCTTAAAAATAAGATTAACGAGATTGCAAAGATAGTTAGCTAAGTTCTTTTCGCTAATAGTAACACCCCGTGCAGTCTGGAGCATCACAAATGCAAAGTCGTCAAATCCCCATGATTAAACGAATACTCCCTTACTTTGTTTGTGAAGCTGGACTGCGCCTGTTTATGCGCCCCGCAAATACGGAACAAAAGTTCCGATGGCGAATAAGTTGTAAAGTCTCTTGTATTTAAGACGTTCTCTAAGTTTTCCTGTTTATAGACATAAGGCTTTAACCAGTGGACAACCATGCCGTCCGAAATAATATCAGTGATTTCCACAAGGTCAGCTTCGGGGATATCGACATTGAAAGTTCTACTTGCATCATCGGCGGTAGTAGACAAATCATGTCTGCAACTCTTTCGGAACTCCGAGATAGCCCGTTTCATATATCTATAGATAAGCTCCTCGCTATCATATAACCCGTTCACTATTCCGTAATCAACAACCTTATCTAAGAACGCCTCGGTGAAAACATCATAGGAAACGCTCATTTACGCCTCCTTTAACGCTCTATGAGTTTAACGCCCAGGCATTCCTCAAGAGCTATAATAGTTTTGTTTGAATCAATCTCACCGTCAGATATCAGTTGCTTTGCACGGTATGCGACCGACTTCTTCTGCCCGTCCGATAACAGCGCCACCCTGTCTTTAATATCTTCAGGGGTGTTCTTAAACAATTCATCGAACTCGTCAATCCTTAAAGCGTTTTTGTAATATTGACCCATGCCAAGGTAATCTATAACTTCCGGGTCATCAAACATAAACCAGTTGTTGATGAAAAACTTCTTATTAGAGCTTCTGGCGTTTTTCAGTTCGGATAGCTCTATATCCTGTTCGGAATTGAAGCCCTCCCAAATAAAAGGCTCCCCGGTCTTTTTACTAACATAAACCAACCGCCCCGGCACACCGCTACGTACAGTAACCATCTGGCTCGGGTCAAGTTTCTTCGGTGTAAAAACCTCTTTCTTTTCCTCCGTAACCCTTACCGGCTCTTCAACAACAGCAGGGCTGATTACGTCCGGCACAGAAGAGATTTCCTTTACGGCAGAAGCCGCGCCAGCTTTCGGCTGGGTAGTTTGCTTTCTGCTTGCCATAGCATATTCCTTTCTATTTCATTAGAGGGGCTTGCGGTGAACAAACCCCTCTTTACGCAAATAATATCTAAGCCATCTCGTAGCGACCGATTCCCGAATTTTTACCGGCCAGAAGAATACCCATGCCGTACCTGTCGGCATACAGGAACTCCTGCGTAAGATCGCCGTTCTTCATGGGGTCGCCCATAAGGATGAGCGGGCTTCCTTCGTACACGCATTTCAACGGCTTCTCGTCGCTGGCAAGGACGTGTATAATATCGTCCGATAAAACGAAATCAGTAGACCCGACCCTGTGGCGCTGCGGCGTGACCGCTACCTTAGTCCCGTAGAAATTGCCGAATATGCCGGTTGTGTACAGGTCGCGCTTGGCATCTTCGCCCTGCGCCAGAATGGACGGGGCAAGCCTGCGCACGGCTTTCTTAGTCCCTACGATTACGGCAGTCCTGCCATTGGAAGCGGCTTCCACGTGAGCGATAAGGTCAAGCAGTTCGTCCTCGTTATAAGAACCGGCCACCGGGAAGAACGTAGTCCCGCCGAAATCATCAGCAGTGGCAGTGCTCCAAAGCATATAGATGTCGTTGAGCAACTGGGTACGAAACGCATCGGACACCTTATTGATGAAGTGGTTGAAGTCAACGCGCCCGGAAAGAACGCGGTTCAGCTCCTCATAAATCTTGACCATTTTCAGCACGGTCGGCAGCGAAATCTCGCTTACCCCGCCGAGTCTCTGCCTACGGACACCAACGGTACCCTCGGCGACATCAGCGACTATGAACTGGTCGTTGTCTTCAACTAAGAAAACGTTCTTGTTGCCAAGCGGAATGTTTCTAAAGTCAACAAGCGTATTGAAATACTCGTCGCCCTGCAACCCTTCTACAACGGTTCTGCTAAGAATTTCCTCGATAAGAGCAAATAGCCCGACGCATTTCCCGTCGCGGATGCTCCTGTAATCAAAAGTGGTACTCCCGCCGTTAGCCTCAATCAGAGCCTTTTGCAACAGCTCCATCGACTGCCCGACGGAATACTGCTCCACCCTGCCGTGATAAGCGTCAACGGCAACTTTGACAATATTGTTCATTTCAGACATTATTATTCCCTCCATACTTAGGCTTCGGTCTTGCCGATTTTGACGACGTAGTATGTATATCTGCCAGCGTTCTCAACCGCTTCGCAAGTGCCAAGCCCGGTTCCCGCTGAGTTAATCTTGCCGCCCGCGCCTATGCCAACATTTGTGCCCTTCGCAGGAACAGTGCCGCTAACAAAGCCCTCTTTGGTAACGGAAAACATATTACGGCTGCGGAGGATATACCCACGGGTAATAACACCCTTTTCATTTATAAACTCGTCAAGGTTGCGCTTGCGCTCGTCGTACATAACTTCCACGCCGGCAACGATCGCACAGTCGTTTAAGCTGTCGCTGGCAGAAGCCGCAACCGCCTTCATAACCTCGCGTTCGCCATCCTCATAGCCTTCCAGTTTAACTATGGTACCGTTCTCTACTTCAGCCGGAAGCCCGTCAGTGCCATAAAACCGGAGCGATACTAAATCAGCGGGCTGCTGAGTGCCGGACATTAAATCTGTTCTAATTACGGTATAAGCCATTATTATTTACCTCCTAATGTAATCTTCTAGGACTTACGCCCTATGCCGTGCTTCGCAAAAACGCCGCCGTAAGGCTCGTTGCTCCCTGCGGCATCATCTTTTTCCACAGCTAATTTGGGCGGTTTCTGTTCTTGCAGCGAAAACTTCGCCGTCATATTTCTCCCCCGAATGGCGAAACATTTTTCGGTTAAATCTTCCGCTGAATACTTTTCGCAGTCATTGCGCAACGCGTCAAACTCGGCAACCCCGGCAAGGTCATCGAACTGAGCGAAAACGCCATCACGCTCCGCCCTGACTTCCTGTTGTTCTATGTCTGCCTTAAACTTACGCAGGCTTTCAAGTTCGGCAGCCGCCGTCTCCTTCTCGCTGGCCGCTGACTGATACTTCTCTTCCCAGCCCGATTTTTCCGCTTCGTACTTCTCGCTTAAAGCGGTAACGTACACAGAAAACACAGACGGGGGTTCGTTGGCATCAGCACCGCCCTCATAATCCACGACTGCATACTTCTTGCGGGTTTTACTGTCAAAGCTAATCACAGCGCTGTCCCCGTCCATCGAATAGGCAAACCCATAAAGCCGCCAGTCTTCAACGTCGTAACAATAGACTTCCGACTTTTCCTCGTCGTAGTCTTGAATCAAATAGCGGTCTATTTCGTCGCCCCAGTAATTCTTTGTCTTTTGAGACGCGAACGCTTCCCGAAGGCTATCCCAAACCTGCGATGCAAGCCCAAAAGCCCCTTCCGTGGCAACATCTTTCAAATAATCCAATGCTTCTTCTCCTCCTTCCAGACCATTTTGCATATCAAAAACGGGCTCCGTAGCCCGCAGGGAAAACTGCGCGTCAGAGAAACTTTCCTTGAAGTCTTTAACCATTGCCCCAAGCTGTTCGCTTAAACCGTCAACAGAGTACATCTGCAAAGACGCTGACTCAAAGCAAGGCTCGGCATTGCCAAGCAAACAGAATGCCGTAAAAGAAAATTTCTCGATAACAAAAAAGCCATCTTCGTCAAGACGGCCTTGCTTTATTTTAATTTCCATCGACTGATCCGTAATGCCGTCCAGCTTAACCTTGGCATACGCCGCCGACCGTTTCCATAAGATGACCTCAGTCGTGAAATACTCACGGAAAACCCCGCTGTCCTCTTCCACATCTTCCCACCAGAACGAGGCATCTCCCGGTATTACGCCGATAGCGTCAGTCAGGTTCACTAACTGCAAGCCGTTCTCATTCCTGATAACGCTGACATCATGCCCTCCGATTTCATTAGCCTCTACATCGTAGTTACACACCACGGGGCAGTTGAACATAGTAGGCGCGGCCTGCTCAATGACTTCTTTTGCTATAGACGTTTTATTTCTGCTCCTCCCGCCATAACAAATACGCAGGATTCCTTTATCGAACGAATCGTTTACTTCCTGTATATCCCTTATAGACGAAGAAAAGTGCAGCCTCATGTTCCGCAAACAAACCACCGCCTTTCCTAAAACGTAAGCACGTCGGACGTGACGTACTCAACTTCGTTGTTATTGAATTTCAGCTCTTCGTTGTTCGCAAAAACATATATTTTATCTGCCTTGACATCGCTGCTTTTTAGTAACTGATAGCCCTGATCTACAAGAGCATCCCTGTCATTTTCATTGAATACATAAATCAATTTACCAATCATCTCCATCCTCCCTTGATTGTTCGCCGGAGTCACTAAGGTCTTTAACATCTTTTGCCGGAGCGCCGCCATCGCCGCTTTGGGTAGCGGAACTTCGCAACGGTATGAACTTATCCTTAATGCCTAAGACATCGTTCTCCAAAAAGTTCATACTGTCCATTTCAGACTGACCTAAACCCTGAGATGACAGATAGTAACTGACCATCGGCATACCGTACTGACACGCCTTTAGATACTGGTCGCCAGCCTCGCCCCGGTTAAACTGGCTTACGTCAAGGAATGTAACCTTAAAGTTTTTACCGTAGCTCATGCTCTGGGTAAAACGGTTCACCATATCCTCTAGCGTGAGTTTACAAGTTATTTAGCGCATAGTTCCTCGAATCCTTGTGCCACAAGCGGTTGCGGCCCTAGAAGGCGTATACCTAACTATATTTGTTTTTCAAATCATAAATGGTAT
>Ga0099364_10004003_pt1 | contig 22446 bp, 19 predicted proteins | sample TergutTh196P3_FD_73070 | JGI IMG/M metagenome (GOLD analysis project Ga0099364, IMG submission 73070) | Microcerotermes parvus P3 segment gut microbial communities from Pointe-Noire, Republic of the Congo - Th196 P3 | ecosystem: Host-associated > Arthropoda: Insects > Digestive system > Gut ...
CATTCAATCCGTGTAAATCCGCGTTAAATGGTGACCCCGCCCACCTACAACCTGGAATAATTCGGAGCCTCCTGCGTTATCTGCACATCATGCGGGTGGCTTTCCCGTAAGCCTGCCGAGGTTATCTTTACAAACTTCTTATAGCGTTTAAGTTCTTCTATATTTTTGCAGCCGCAGTAGCCCATTCCCTTACGGAGCCCTGCCAATAACTGAGTCATGTAGGATTTTAATTCACCCTTGTAAGGAACTCTGCCTTCAATCCCTTCGGGAACAGGTTCTTCATCCTTGCCCATTTGGTAGCGGTCTCCTGCGCCGTCTGCAATAGCGCCTACGCTGCCCATTCCCCGGTATTCTTTATAAATTCTTCCGTCAAAAATTATCTCGCTGCCCGGAGCTTCTTTTAATCCTGCAAAAAGATTTCCAATCATTACAACACCTGCTCCGGCTCCAATAGCTTTGGTAATATCGCCGGAAAATTTTATTCCGCCGTCTGCAATTACAGGAATTTTATATTTTAACGCTTCTTCGGCGCACTCAAGAATAGCCGTAAACTGCGGAACCCCTATCCCCGCAATAACTCTAGTTGTACAAATAGAGCCTGGACCAATACCAACTTTTACAGCATCGGCTCCTGCTTCAATTAATCTTTTTGTTCCTTCTTTTGTTGCCGCATTTCCGCCAATAACAGGGATATTATAATCCTTTTTAATTTGATTGATAGCTTCCATAACATTTTTAGAATCGCCATGCGCGGTATCTATTACAACAAAATCAACTTTTGCATTTGACAAAAGCGGCATTCGTATTGAATAATCCTGCGGAGAAACTGCCGCTCCTACTAAAAGCCTGCCTGCTTTGTCTGTTGCTGCATTGGGAAAGTTCTCGTGTTTTTCCAAATCCGTTACAGTGATAAGTCCTGTAAGTTTTCCGTCTTTGTCAACAACAGGAAGTTTTTCTATTCTGTGTTCATTGAATTTATCCAAAGCTTTGTCAACAGTGGGTTCTCCCTGAACAACAACAGGATCGATTGTCATAACTTTTGTTACGGGCAGAGTGTCATCTCGGCAGAAACGCAGGTCGCGGTTTGTAATAATGCCTTTTAATTTTCCATTGCCGTCAACAACAGGCAGACCGGAAAAACCGTGTTTTATAGATAATTCCCTTACATATTTAATGTCCGCATCTTCAGGAACGGTAACAGGGGAATCTATAATCCAGTTTAAAAATCTTTTAACATTGGCAACCTGCCGTGCTTGTTCTTCGGGCTTTAAATTACGATGAATAACGCCGGCTCCGCCTTCCAAAGCTATGGAAATTGCCAGTTTTTCTTCAGTTACCGTGTCCATAGCGGCGGAAATTATCGGCACATTAAGGTTTATACCCTTGCAAAGCGCAGTTTTTATTTCACAATCTTTTGGAAGAATCTCCGAATAGCCGGGGAGCAGGAGAACATCGTCATACGACAAGCCCTCGCTGAACAGTTTGTCTTTGGTTGTTATATTTTTGGTATCCATGTTAGATTATGGCAAATTATGGGAAACTAGTCAAGTGCCCTGCCTCAAAAAATTCCCTAATTTGGGTACTTGAAGAAAAATAAAAATGATGTAATAATAAAAGAGAACCGGACGGGTTATTGAACAAGTCTAGTCATAGAGAGGGGGAAATAAAAATGAGTATGATATTTAATCAAAATAATTTTGAATCCGAGGTATTAAATTCGCCAATTCCTGTGTTAATTGATTTTTGGGCGCCTTGGTGCGGTCCGTGTAAGATAGTTGGACCTATAATCGATGAGATTGCGGGGGAATATGCCGGCAGTGTCAAGGTTGGCAAGGTCAATGTTGATGATGAACCCGCCCTTGCCGAACAGCATGGGATTGTTTCCATTCCCACACTGGTCGTTTACAAAGGCGGGCAGATAGCAGGGCAAAAATCCGGTGCCGCTCCCAAGAACGACATCGTATCTTTGTTTAAGGGTCTGCTTTAAGGGTTGTATCTTCTAGGATCATTTGGCCGCCCCGGTGTATGACCGCTTGTAACTGTTACATACCAGTCCGCCGCTGTTTTGGTATTTTCTGCAGTTTCATCACGGCAGATGGTGCGGGTGGCAGTGGTTCCCGCGCTGGATACCGCCTGTTCAGGTGAACACACTGTTCCGTCAGTCGATTTCCAAGCACCCTTGTTAAATAAAAACTGCGCGGCATCCGCAAACTCTGATCTTCCCCACCATGCGTCCGGTGTTTCAGACATCATTATTGACGCCAGTACATTATCATCTTGATCCAATACATACACAACGGAAGTTTTGTGAATTCTTTTGGTGTTTCCGGGGATCCAAAAATCCCGTGAATTCGGCGATGAATTACTTCCGCCCGATTCCGCCAAATTACTGCCCAATTCATCTTTTACTAAATGGCGTTCTGCTTCCGGTGTACGAAGATTGAGCATAACATATTCCCCCTGATTTACCTGGACAGGAGAAAACTCATACACTGTCTGCCTTGCCGCATTGGTATTCCCAAAAATAAATACCCGCATTCCCCCCAAATTTCCTGCCGATTTCATTACAAATTCAATAAACTCAGCTCTTGGGCTAGTGTAATCTGCTGTTCGCATCTCGTTAATGACTATTCTTGGCATACGGTTGTTTCGCGACCTCATTGGAACAATCACATTGATAGTGTTCCTTTGTTCATCTTCTACCAAAATGTCCGCCGTAAGCAGTATTCCCGGCGGCAGGCGCTCCGCCAGCTTTACCTTTACTGTACTGCCGTTTTCGATTGAATCGATACTTACGGCAGGCTCAAATCTTGCCGAAGTAATTTTGACAGGCTGCGAGAAGGTAAACCGGAACTCGTCCTCCGCAGCCGCCTTGCAGTCCAAGAAAACCAAAGCTTGGGATGAACGACCGATCTTCATTACGGCAGAGGCTGCCTGTTCTTCATCCGAGCAGGAAAGAAGCGCAAAGCAGACTCCCAGGGTTAAAAGCAACTTTTTCATATATACCCCATATTTAGCCTGACTACTTGGGGCAGCCAGGCAGTTTTATTCGGAGGCTCCGCAACGCGGAGACATAAACTCCTTGTCCGGCATCAAAGTTATAAAAACCGGACATATATATATGGCGCAAAAGTGCTGTTTTGCTTGCTCGAGACAGAAAAAAAATGAAAATTTTTTTACCACTAGACATAATTTGTTAAAAATGATAGCTTAAAGCATGGCAAAAAAAGACAAAAATATGGCAAAAAACACTAAAAAACCTTCAGGGAAATCTGAGGTTTCCAAAAAATTTAAGCAGAATCGGGGTCTTTATATTGGCTCGGTGTTTATTCTAGTGCTTGTAATCATAGCATTTTTAGGAGGCGATTTAATCTCCCCCGGAGGCGGCTCGGTGGACGCTGTATTTGGCTATTATGACAATGTACCAATCAGGTGGGCGCCCGATAATGTGTTTGATCAATTTAGGGCAAATGCCGAAAGACACTATCAGTCTCAAGGAGTTGATGTGTCAAATTATTGGATTCAGGCCGAAATTTGGGAACAGGCTTTTCAATCAGCGGTAGTACATAACGCGCTTCTTCAAATTATGAAAAGATCAAACTATGCAGTACCTAAATCAACAGTTGACAGGCAAGTTGCGCAGCATTCTGAATTTCAAGACAATGGAAAGTTTTCTCCGTTTCTTTACAGGCAAATGTCCGAATCTAGAAAATCTAACATACGGCGTAATATTCAAGAAGATATAATCAAGAGTGTGTATCTTGGCGATTTTTTTGACGGTTTGTTAACAACTACTGCGGAAGCTGAATTTATTGGCAATATGGCTTCTCCTGAAAGAGCTTTTAATATGGTTTCATTTAATATTGATGATTATCCTGAATCAGAATATTTGGCTTATGCTCAGGCTAATGCGCGGCTTTTTGATTCACTTCATTTATCCAAAATTACAATAAACGCCAGTGAAAGGGAAGCAAGAAATATTTTAAATTCTATAACAGATGGTACAATTACATTTGAAGAAGCCGCCAGAACCCAGTCTCAGGATATATCTGCCGACAGAGGCGGAGATATGGGAAGTAAATATATTCTTGATTTGGAGAGTGAAATACTTTCCGAAGAAGCCAGAGCGGTTGTCTTTAATCTTAAAAGGGGAGAAATAAGCCCTGTACTTCGTGAAGGTGAATCATGGGTAATTTACAGAGCGGAAGACGAACTAAAAAAGGCAGACTTTGAAAATGAATCTGTAATGGAAAAAGTTCGCAGTTATTTAGCGGGAGTTGACAGAGGAAAAATGGAAAATTGGGCAATAGAGCAGGCAAAAGAATTTACAGCAGCCGCAAAAAATACAAATTTTGAAGACGCAGCCCTTGAGCGAAATTTGGAAATTCGCAGTTTTGGTCCTTTTCCAATCAATTACAGCGGAGTTGAGCTTTTTTCGGGAATACAGGCATATCCCATTCCCGGTTTTACCGAAAGGGAAATTAACGAGTTATCCCGTAATGAAAATTTTTGGAAAATTGCGTTTTCAACTCCTATAGGTTCGCCTTCCGAGCCTTTTGTTGAAGGAAGAAATGTGCATATTCTTTACCCAACAGAAGAAAGAAATGTAGAAGAATCATCTGCAAGAGATGCAGCTTCTATGTATTTATCTTATTGGATGTCCATGATAACAGAACAGTCTTTACAGCATTATTTCTTAAATGATCCTAGAATGGATGATCGTTTTAGGGATACATTTTTTAAGGTAGTGATGCCGTAGTGATTAAAAATGGCATAACGCTTCTTTCCAAGCATGATCCTGTAACCCAATGCCGGAAAGCAGCGGATGCTGTTACTGTTAAAGATAAAACGCTTTACTTTTGTCCTTCGCCCCTGTATGGTTATGGGCTGGATTTGTTTTTAGATAAGCTGAATAAACAAGCTCCAAATTCTATTGTTCTGTGTATAGAAGCAGACAATGAACTTTATGAATTAGCAAAAAAAAATATTTTTACATGCGGGACGGCAAGTGACAAATTGCGCCTTGTTAATTTTTGTGAACCTGAAAAACTTTGCGCCTTTGTTCGTAAAGAATGGGGAGCAAGGGCGTTTCGCCGTGCGGAAAGTTTAAGGCTTACGGGCGGCTGGCAGCTTTTTCCAAAGCTTTATAATTCCCTGCTGGAAGCTTTAAGAAGTGAAATTGCGCTGGATTGGAGCAACGCTCTTACGCTTACAAAGCTTGGCCGTCTGTATATTCGCAATATGCTGCGAAACATTTCTCTTATTCCAAAATGGAAATCTGCAGGGGAATTGTCTTTTGGTAATTCACCTGTTCTTGTTTTGGGAGCAGGGCCGTCTCTTGATAAAGCGTTAGACGATCTTCCTGAGAAAAAAGATTTTAAGATTGTATGCGTGGACACCTGCCTTCCGGCATTAAAGGACAGGGGCATTGTTCCTGATTTGGTTGTGATTTTGGAAAGCCAGCACTGGAACCTGCGTGATTTTACAGGCTGTAAGGACTGGAATGTTTCTTTTGCGTTTGATCTTTCTGCGCTTCCCGCTTCGGCAAAGGTGCTTGCGGGGCAGGGGTATCTTTTTATGACACCGTGGACAAACCTTTGCTTTTTTGAAAGATTAAAAACTTTTGGGCTTCTTCCCAATGTTGTTCCGCCGCTTGGTTCTGTTGGTCTTACTGCTATGGAAATAGCGCATCGTCTTACAACAGGAAAAATAACCCATGCCGGTTTTGATTTTTCTTTTACTTTGGACAAGTACCACGCGCGCGGTACGCCGGGACACAAAAATAAATTGAATACACATAATAGGTTTGGCGGATTATTGAATGATGCTGTTTTTGGTGCGGGTATTTTTTCTGCAGGAGACGGGAAGTATAGTAATCCGATTATGAGAAAATATAAAGAAATGTTTGAAAAGATGTTTTTGCAAGAGCCGCTTGTGCGGCAAAAACCAAATGCAGAGGCGCAAAAAATACCGGGAAGCAATGAAGATTTAAATAATTTTATTAAAAGCGAGATAGATAGATTAAATGAGCTTCGTGATATGCTTGCAGGAAAGAAAGCGATGGAAAAAGATCGTTTACACATATTAATCGAAGAGTGTAATTATCTGTGGGCGCATTTTCCCGATTATGCGGGCGGAGTTAAGCCTGACAATGAAGATATTTCGTTTTTAAACAGGGTTCGTGTAGAGATTGATTTAATGATGAATCTGCTTAGTTTATAAAACCTTGTCAATTTCCGCTATACAACATCGTTTTGTTTCTTCAAGCAGATCTGTAGTTCTTAAATCCTGATTTCTATGTTTTAAAAATGCCGCATAGGGCAGCAAAGTTGTGAAAACAGTATCGCCCGGTTCTGCGGAAACTATATCTTTACGATAATCAACTAAAAATTCAACAGGTGATTTGTTGTGTTTTATATTACTTTGCGTTTTTTGTTCCTCTGTATTCTTGCGCAATGAAATTTGTACAACTTTACCGGAACCCGGTGCAATACCAATTCCTGCTTTTTCTTCCAGCCTCTCCCTATAAAACCTAAGCTGTGCAGTCTCGCGGTAATTTTGCCCGGGGTTCTCTACAGGCAGGAATGGCGCTCTATACAAAAATTTAGACAACTGCGCCTCTAAACTTAAAAAGCGGTTTTGTCTTATTTCAAAATACGGATATACATAAGTTCCCTTTGCGTAAGTTCTGCCTTGTACAAAGGCAAAATCTGCCCCAAAGAGAGATACATTTTGAGCTCCCAAATTTTCTGCCAGGGATAAGCAGGCATACGAAACATTTCCGCCGGATGTATCTAATTTGGGGAGCGGGCCGCATTTGTCGGAAAAGTATTGTGCTAAGGGGTGTCCGCTTGCAGTCCATATTGGATTACTTGAAAAACCTGCAAGCATGGCAGAGCTTGCAATATCCAATACTAAAGGAATAGAACGGAGACTATAACCTGCAAAATGACGGAAGCTAATATGCTGGCAGTCGATTGAAACTATAACATTCGGTTTAATGCCATTGTGCAGTAATACACCCAATGCGGTATCTGAACAAATAATAAAACCTTTGTTTGCTTTATATTCAAAAAGTTCTTTTATTTGAAAATTCAAAGAAGGTCCTGCCGCAACAATAGCTGTTTCCTTTGGTTTTTTTGAAAAAAAACATTCAGTATCATTATTCTGAATGTTTACGCGCATGTATGCGATATTTCGAATGATATTGCAGAACCATCGTTTTCCAAAGTGGGCTTGTACTGTATAATCACCAGAGGTTATTTCTATAGCTTTTTGGATAACCAGCGCGGCATTTTCAAATAACTCTTTATCATGATCAGTTCTTGTTCTAAGGGGGATTACCTTTATACCGCCATAAAGAGCGGGTTTGTAATTTGCAAGTATAAAACTTTGTATTTCATTGTTTGCGGGGTCAATTAAAAGAGTGAAGTTCTTATTATTTAAAAGCGGTGAATAATCTTTTGAGGCAAGAAGCTGATTGACAGCGGATTTGTTATAATCTATAACAAGAATTCGCGCTCCACTATTTAGTGCTGCTAGAGGTGCAAAGCCTCCGCCAAGCCCAAAAAAAATAAAAAAGCCTATGTCATTAGGAATTGTTGCCAATAATTTTTGCGCTTCCCGCACAGGATCTATGGTTGAATGCAGAGGCAGTCCGTTTATGGCAGGTATAATATCGCTATTTTTGGCTGTAAGGAAGGTGTAGTTCATACTTTCTTCCTTTGCGCCTTCGCACGAGTACCGGTGTGTGATAAAAATAAAGAAACATCCTCTCCCAACAAAAGCTCAAGCTCAGTTCTAACATCCTTCTCATATAGAATATCAACATTAAACTCTTTATTATTAACAGGTATTGATTTAAACAAATCTTTGGATTTGTCAGCTGATTGTTCATTATAATTTTCAATATTAAAAATTCTTTTGGGCCATATATTAAACTGATTTTTAAACCAATCGGCGTAAATATCCATGCTGCCGCCGTCTTTTAACAATCTTGATCTAATAAAACTTTCTGAATAAATAGGAGTAAATCTGCCTGCGCGTTCATATAACAGATTATCAAACGAATACGGTTTTACATGGGTTCTAATATCTTTTATGCCAAGGTCCAATCCCGCAAGATATATATTCCCTTTTGTAAGCTGTAAAGCAAGCTCTATGGCAGAAGCGGTAACCGTTCCCCGTTGAGGAATTAATACAGACGGCAATTTTAATTCGTGTAAAATAATGCTTTGCCATAAACTGCCGTCATTTAGTATTAATTGCGGAGTGTTTTGACATTGAGAGGGCAGGGCGGCGCACAAGTTAACAGCAAGAGCAGAGTTTGCTGTTTCATTATATCTGTAAAAAGGATATAAATGTTTTAACGCCCAAGCACCGCCATCTGTGGCAATTACTAAATCAGGTTTTATTCCGCTGTTTACAAGCGCCATTACCGATGAAGATGCCGCAATAACAAGGCAGTTGTCTTGTACTTTTTTTATATCCAAAAGAGCTGTTTCAAGCGAAGGACCGGAGCCTGTAATAATTACAGGAATATTAGTTTCTTTGTAAAGCAGTACATGGTTTATATTACCAATATTTTTAAAAAAATTTCTTACCCACCGTACTCCAAAAGCGCTTACTGTTCTTTTTTCCGCATCTATTTTTTTTATATATTTAACTGTTTTTGATAAAAGGCTTACATAAGCGTCTTTGTAAAAATTCATGGAAGGACGCCATTCAATTATTTTTATATATGAAGATAATATATTTGGCAGTTCTTTTTCTAAAATTTTTTCCGGCTCGGCATTATTAACATAAAGGGCAATAATTTTTGCGTTAGGAAATTTCTTTTGTAAAACGGGTATCATATAGCCTTCTCCGGGCTCTATTAAAATGAAACATTTTACAGTGTTATTAATTTCATTATTAAGTTCCAAAGAATTTATGTATCGTTCAGCTTCTTGTTCAGGATTATAGCGCGAATGAAGTGCCTGACTGCTTAAATCTGATGGCATAATTTTTGACTTTATATCCTTATAAATTCAGATTTAAGCAGTTAGGTTTATACCAGCCCCAATTCCTTAAAGAGTTTTTTGTAGGAATCAAAGTATTGCGATTTTGCAAATTCTTCGATTTTTTCTTCAGGAAGCGATTCCAAAAGCTGATCCATATAGCTAAGGATATTTCTAAGTTCTGATCTTAAATCCGTAGGAATTTGGAAACCGGGTGCATTTGGAGCCGCCGGAACAGGAGCCGCCGAAGGTGCTGCCGCAGGAGCGGCGGCGGGAGCAGGAGCTGCTGGTGCAGCTGCAGGAGCCTGTGCCGGAGAGGGAGCAGCCGCAGGAGCCTGTGCCGCAGGTGCGGCAGGAGGCGGCGCATATTGCGGTGGCGGCGGCGGCGCATATTGCGGAGTTGGAGCCGCAAATTGCTGTGCCGGAGAAGGAGCCGCAGGCGCAGGGCTTGATCCAAAATCATCATCCAATGAATCTAAATCAAGAGCGTCATCTTCGGAGCTTAAATCCGCAAAATCATCAATGTTATCAAAATCATCGTCTAATGTTATGGTATCATCATCTTCAAGATTTGTTTCAAAACTTTCGGGAATTATTTGTTCAATTTCAGGTTCTGCAGTATCTGCTTCTTCCGGTAATTCAAAATCATCAAATCCATCTGCCTCTAAATCGGCTTCTTCTATTTCAACTTCTTCTAGAATAGGATCATCTAGGATTGGTTCATCCAAAATGGGTTCTTCATCAGCGAGTTCGTTTTCAAAGTTATCGTTCTCTGATTCAGATGGAATATCAATATCTATATCAAGATCATCCATTGCAGTTTCTTCTAAAGGAGTATCTTCTAAAGAAGACATTTCCAAGGGATCACCTAGAAAATCTTCCATAGGTTCCAAAGGTTCATCTTGAATTTCAAATTCTTTGGAAAGATCGTCATCAAGAGGTATTTCATCGGGGAGAGTTCCGGGGAGTTCCTCGTTATCATTTATGCTAAGATCATCAAGCGAATCCATGTCAAATTCTTCTACATGATCGCTAATTTGGTCAGTTGATAATTCAGGCTCATCAATTATCGCATCTGAAAGGTCAAATGAATTGTCGGCAGTTTCGTCATCGCTTTCAAGATAATCAACATTTTCAGGAGCTGGAGTAAAGGGAATAGCGCCTTCTTCTCTAAGCTGTTTTAATTCTTCGGTATCATGTAATTCGTCAGTTTCAATAGGAACATCTTCTTCCGAAATATTGTCAAGGAAATCAAAATCATCTGCCGGACCTAAATCGGTGCTTGTATCTTGACTTAAATCGGAATCCAAATCCGAATCAAGTTCTAAATCAGAACTTAAATCTGAATCAAGGTCTAAAATACTTGTTTCTTCATCTTGAGCATCGGGAATTTCTTTTGCAGAAAAAGCATCCAAATCATCCTGCTCGTTAAAGTTTTCCGAATCAAGGCTGATTTCTCCTAAATCGTTGTCTAAAGAATCATCTTCATAAGAAAAATCGCTTTCCGGTATTTCATTGGTTCCGGATTCTTCCGTAAAATCAGCGGAATTCAGGATATTATCAAGTTCATCTCCGGTTAAGGCAATTGTTTCGTCATCATCATCATCGCTTATATTATCTGCAAGACCTTTGGGTTCTTCCTGTTGTGATTCTTGCACACCGTCTTTTCCAAGAATATCATCAAGTTCATCTCCGGTTAGGGCTATTTTTTCGTCATCTTCTTCAAAGAATCCTGCTTTATCGTCATTTGTGTCTGTTTTTGAGACACCTGCGAATTCTTTTTTAAGGTCCTGGAGTTCTGTTCTAATCGAAGAAAGTTCTGTTGCTATTTTTTTAAGCAGGCTGGAAGTTAATTCACCGGATTCACCAATTTCACCTGCAGCATTGTCAAAATCATGTTGAATTGAATCAATATTATTCTCTATTGATTTTACTGTAGGAACAAAAAAGCTGTCATCGTTCTCTATACTGCCGCTTTCGGTAATTCCGCTGCTGCTGTCATCAATACTAAAATCATCAAAAGTAATATCTTCATTGACCGAAGGGGTATCTATGCTGTTAATGTCTATATTATCATCAGGGAAATCATCGGAGAGTTCTTCCGAAAAAGTTTGACCATTATTATCAATATCAATATCAAAAACGGCATCGTCAAAATTTAAAGATTCATTGTCTTGGGGTGTGTCCGCGCTTAAAGCCATATTATCGGTTCCGCCGATTTTACCGACTTGCCCGGTTTCAGAGTCGGAGGATAAAACTTGAGGTTCGCTTTTTACCCATACCCCGTATTCATCCAATTCTTCCGCAGAGCCAATGCTGCCGCGATCTGAGTAAATCGAAGGTTTATTCTTACTTGCCATGAGCCGCTCCCTAAATTAACACTATATTGTTAATTATCGGTATTTCCCCCTGTTTTCAGTAGTTATTCAATATAAATGATAATCTATGAAGGGGCTGTTGTCAATCCTTTTAAGAAAATGATTAAAATTACCGTAAATCGATATATGAGGATCTTTAAGTATCTCTTTGCCATTTGGACGGCTATTGCCGTATATTCCCTCTTTTCATTCCTTGGCGGACCCAAGGGGATGTCTGCTTACAATTATTTACTGTCTGAAAGGGAAATCCAAAAAGCAAATATCAAGGAATTGGAGATTATCAATGAAGAATTGGAAAAAAATCGAAATAATCTGCTATATGATCAAGATACCTTGCTTGTTCATGCCCGCCAAATGGGTTATGGGTATGAAAATGAACGATTTGTCCGAATTGTAGGGCTTGGAAACATAAAAAATACCCCTGTTATTACGGGAAATATGTATATTGCCCAAAAACCGAACCATATTTCAGATAAAAGCATCAAAATAGCCGCTTTAATAGCCGGATTAATGGTTTTCGCGTTTTTATTAATGTTAGAGCTAATCGATGCCAAAACACGGGGTAACGAGTAAACGGGATAACGATGAAACGCGGATTTACGCAGAAAAAGACGCTGATTTACGCTGAGATATTAGCTAGTTAAGATAATATATCTAACCTAGAAATCTTAAAAATTTAAAATTTTAATATAGCTATGATAGGATAAGAAATCTAAGCTCTCATAGATAATCTGTGTAAATCTGCGTTCAATCCGTGAAAATCCGCGTTTCATGGTAACCCCGCCTGCTCAATCCGTAAAAATCAGTCGTGACCCCGTTGTCTAAATTCGCGTTGGATGTCTCGTTTTAGGTCTTTTTCGCGGATACTGGCTCGTTTATCATAGGCTTTTTTGCCTTTGCAGAGCCCCAATTCTACCTTTACCCGTCCTTTTTTGAAGTAAAATGACATGGGAATTAGTGTATTGCCCTTTTCCTCAACTTTGCGGTTAATTCGCTTAATTTCGTCCTTGTGCAATAAAAGCCGTTTTTTACGGTTGGGGTCATGGTTAAAGACCGATGAAAAGGGGTTTTCCGCAACATTCAGGGAATTTACCCAAATTTCGCCCTTGATTATCTCCGCCCATGCATCAGGGAAGGAGATTTTTCCATCCCTAAAGGACTTTACCTCTGTTCCCAAAAGTTCGATACCGCATTCATAAGTTTCGTCAACGGTATAATCAAACCAGGCTTTTCTGTTTTTTGCTATTAATTTGATGCCTTCGCTCATAGCAGGTTTTACTCTTGTTCCGCAATTACAAGGCGAAACGAAACAATGGGTGAACGGGAATCCGGGGGCAGGGAAGCTCCGGCTGTCTGCCTGCCGTATAATGTTCTTTCAGGGGAGCCGATTGCTTGTATTGCATCGATACCGGCAACAAAATCCAGGGGGGCAAAGGGGTCGGCGCACCATTCCCACCCAATTTGTTCTTGTGCGATTATTCCGCTATTCCCGGCAAATTCAATTTCGGTTTGTGCCGGCAGACGGACTTCCATATTTGACATGGAAGCAGGCAATCTTTGGGTCAGCCATTTGCAAAAAGCTTCTGCGGCATACCATGAAACGCCTGTAACAGTCTCGCTGTTGTAAATTTGAGCAGGATGTCTTGCGGGTTCATTTTCAAAATAGTCAATATAATGTTCGGTCCATTGGGGGTTTTCGGCTAAAAAGGCTTCAAACAGGGTTTTGGGTACAGGGGTTTCGCTTATCATATATCTGCCTGCGCTTTTAAAAATAAGACCAGATACAGAGATTTGTCCTGTTGTACTTGTTGATGTTTCCTGTATTTGTTCGTTTATTTCATTTTTTTTGTACCATTCAGATGACCTTACCACAGCGGCGGACTGCGGCGGCAGTAAATCGGCAAGCCATTTGGCTGTTCCTGAGTTTTCTGATAAAAAGACCAAAATATCGGAGAGCGAGTTGGTAATTGCCGCAGGAGACGGGGATTGCCCCCAATTATCAAGCAAGGTTTTGGCACGGGCTAAATCTCGCAGGGCAGCCCTTGTTACAGCAAACCTGGCAGCCGCTTTTAGTATTTCATCTGTTTCTATTTCAGGAGGTCTATCCGCAAGAATATGCTTTTGTACAGATAATGTTCTTGCTGCCGAGCCTGTGCGGTATGCTCCTTCGGACAAAACAAGCGGAACTTGCCATGCTGCCGTTGGCTCACCGCCGAATGTCCAAGCGGCATACTCGGAGGCGGCTTGAACAAGAACCCCTGCGGGATCATCGTTATTGGATGCCAGCCTATAAAAAAGCCTGAATTTACGAGGGAAAAATCTGGTGCCAAAAACACCTCCGGGTATTTGACAGGTTCCGCCGGAAGGCAAAAAACCGGGAAGGACTACTTCTATGGTAACGGTTTCATTCGGCTTTATGTAATTCGGCATTGGGATTTTGGTTCCCGAAACGCCAAGATATGTTCCATTCACTCTTACAGCAGCACCTAAAGGATCGGTATTAACAATTAAAACAGTTCCGTAATTAACAAGCCCGTGGTAAATAAAGATAAAAAAGAAAATAATTATTAAGGCTATTGAATAAAGAACCGTAAGATATACCCCCGGTTTTATCCCCATAATAGGCTTTAATTTAACAATATCATTTGTTTCAACATATTTTTCTTGCATAAGATAATTATAACCAAAAATACAATCAGTGTAAATCCGCGCTAAATCTGCGTAAATCCGCGTTTAATCGTTACCCCGTCATCTCATCCTAAGCCAAAAAAAGAGCTGCCCGGAAAACCGGACAGCTCCATGCCCTTGAGGCATATCGGAACTATAGTGATTTGGGAGGGGAACTATAATCCCGACACTAAGTTTATCGGTAATAAGGACGCTTTTCTGTAATTCTTTTTTGACCAGGTTTTAGTCTTCTTCCTGAATTGTTACATCAACTGCCATTGATATACGGTAAGTCTTGCCTCTTTGGATATTTAAGGTTCTTGTTACGGTGTAATCGCCAACCTGAAACCGTACTTCGTGGGTTCCCGGGTCAACAGTAACAGATTCTCGTGTTCGCGGAATAAGAGTGTTATTTAAGAAAATTCGGGCATTTTGGGGTGCTTCAAAGATAATTATGGGAGCAGGATCCTGCAATTCTATTGATAAATCGATAACTTTAGCCCTTTCTACGACAAAACGGCGGCTTTCATTGCGGTAATCATCGGAAAGGATAACAAGGTGATGTTCGCCCTCCCTTAAGATAATTTGCTCGTTTATATTTGATATTACGGTATCGTTAATCCGTACCGTGAAAGGCCTGTTTCTAAGCTGGGCAGGGTAGCGAAAGTTTAATCTTACAGCCCCTTCATCGCTTATAATAGGACGGACTGTTACATTAAAAGTTAAATTTTCAAATTCTCGGCTTAATCCCTTTATTGCAGGTGTAAAACCGAACAGAATAGGAAAGGTTGACGGCAGTGTAATACCGGCAGGAACAGTTATAGAAGTGGTTGTTCTAAGACCATGATTCTGACGGATTGGAATTTGATAAATTGTTTGAAGCCTTGCGGGTAATGGTTCGGCGGCAATTCTTGTGCCATTCATGTCTGATACACCGGAAGCCGTTCTAGGAGTTAAATTGTTGTAAATAAACATTGCAAGTGAGTTGCGGTGAGGAATCCATGCCTGAGGTGCGGACACCTGTATTTCTACACCTCTTAGAAAGCGGGCTTCGGCACCCAGGGTAATAAGGACTGAACTATTAACGCCAAGAGTGACAGAACCGCCTGCCGGTCTTTCCGGTGTTACCTCGATTGTACTTTCCACAACCGTTCGAAAAGGTTCGGAGTAAACAGAGAAACCGGGAAACAGCAGGCAAATTGCCAATAATATTACGGCTTTGGTCATATCCCTTCCTAATTACGGAGTCTTCTTGCAGGATCAATGGGTCTGCCGTCTTGCCGAAGCTCAAAATGCAGGTGAGGACCGGTTGATTGACCTGTTGTTCCTACTCTTCCTATAAGAGTACCCGATCTTACAGTTGTATTCAAGGTTGTTTCTACTCTTTGCAAATGCCCATACAGGCTTGATAATCTGTCTCTATGAGTGACAATTATATAAATTCCATAAATTGGATCGTTTCCGATTGTCGTTACAGTGCCGTCTGCTATAGCGTAAACTTCGGTTCCTTCCGGAGCTGCTAAATCCATCCCCTGATGCATTAAAGTACTGCCTGTTACCGGGTTTTGTCTTATGCCAAATCGGCTTGTTATACGGAAATATCTAAGGGGAAAACGCATTCCCGCGTTTAGAAAAAAGGTTCTTTCTGTGGGCGTAAAATCCGCTCCGGGAAAAAAGAAAAAAGTTTCGCTCCCTGCTCCTCTGTTAACCCGTATTGGCACTGAATTTTCATAATCAATCCTTGAAGCTGCAAGCAGTTTTTCCAGTTCAGATTGATAATTTTCCGGTATAAACAAGCCGGGATATGAAGGAAGCAGAATAGTCCGGCCTGCTTCCAACGCAGTTACATTGGCTAATCTATTTATACTTGCCAAAGCAGAGTAGGGCATATTGCATCTTGCGGCTATAGAAAAAAGGTCTTCGCCTTCGCGGACAATATACTGGTAAATTGTAAGATATGCGGCGGATTCTTCAACCTGCGAGACAATAATGCGGTTTTGTATTCCGGCAAGCCGCCTTCTATTGCTTTCGACATCAGAAATGTACTGCCTAAAAGTTGTGTCTCTAGAGTCCATCCTTGTAATTACAGGGAAACTGCCTGTACCCACAGCCGCATTTTGCGCCTCAGATACAGGCAGACAGAGAAAAAACAGTAAAAGTAAAAGAAAAAAAGCGCTATCCTTGAACAATAGCATCCGTTGGGCAGGAACTTACGCAAGCGCCGCAATCTTGGCATTTATCAGGATCAATCCAGTGTTTGCCGTCTTTTTCTGAAATTGCTTCTACGGGGCAGTCGCTGACACAGGAACCGCAGTTTACGCAGGCATCGGTAATTTTATAAGCCATTATAATACCTCTCTTAATTTAGTTAATAATTATGATAGCGCAAATTTTGTTTTTTGGCAAGTATTTGGCTGAAAAAAAGCCGATTATATAGTAAGGGGAAGAACAATGCTATTTGGCGGTATTTTAGTTTCTTTAATTCTCATGGCAGTAATGATTAATTTGGCTGTCAGTAAAAGATCCAATACACAAATCCGTATTGCCTCTGTAGTTGCCCTTGCCGTTATGGTATTAACCGTAATTATTTGCCTGTTTATAGCTTTTACCGATACTACCGTACCGCAAGACCCGTCCAGATTTATAGTTGGAGAGCCTCCCGAGACAAAAACAGACGGAGGTAATTCAATTGCACTTATAATGTTGATTGCTTTTTTGATCACCGTATTTATTATGGTGGCGATACTGGCTATGAAAGAAAACCGCAAGCACCTTACAGACAATAAAAATACCGGTAAACCTATCTCTAATTGGTAGCGTCGCATGCGGAGTGTTGAATATGCGGCGTTTATATGATACCTTAATAATATGAAAGCACTATTTATTGGCGGAACAGGCACTATATCAAGTGCCATTACCCGTTTGGCAGTCCAACAGGGCTGGGATATTTACCATCTTAACCGCGGAACCCGCAAGAGCGAATTCAAGGGCGTAACCCAAATAAAATGCGATATTCGAACCGAAAAGCCTAAAGATATCCGCAGTAAACTTGAAAAAACACTTGGCAAGAGCAATTACTTTGATGTGGTGGTTGACTTTATAGCCTTTGTTCCCGATCATGTCCAAAAAGATTTTGAAATATTTAATGGTCTTTGCAGACAATTCATGTTTATTTCCTCGGCATCGGCTTACCAAAAGCCCCTTTCTTCCTGTGTTATAACCGAGAGTACTCCCCTTGCAAATCCATACTGGAAATATTCCCGCGACAAAATTGCCTGCGAAGAATATCTTGTACAAAGATACCGTGAACATCGTTTTCCCATTACTATAATCCGTCCAAGCCATACCTATGACGAAAGAAGTGTACCCCTGGGAGTTCATGGACAAAACGGAAGCTGGCAGGTTCTTAAGCGAATAATGGACGGCAAACCCGTTATTATTCACGGCGACGGCACAAGCCTTTGGACACTAACCCATAACAGCGATTTTGCCCGCGCGTTTATTTGTTTGATGGGTAATATTCATGCCATTGGCGAAGCTGTACATATAACATCCGACGAAAGCTTAACATGGAATCAGATTTATCAAATAATAGCGGATGCTTTAAATACCGAACTAAAACCAGTATATGTATCCAGCCAGTTTTTAGATACCTGTTCGCAGGGTAAATACGACTTTGAAGGAAGTTTGACAGGAGATAAAGCCAACTCGGTAATTTTTGACAATACCAAATTAAAACGCCTTGTTCCGGGCTTTTGCGCTGTTGTACGCGCCGATGAAGGCATTAAAAAAACAATAGCAAATGTTCTTAAGAAAAAAGAATTACAGAAAAAAGACCCCGAATTTGATGCTTGGTGTGATAAAGTTATCAGCACTCTTTGTTCGATAAAGTAAAGACCAGCCTGCGATGAAAGCAATGAGAAAAGTCTTGCAGGAGGAGGCTATTATGAAAATTATTTTTAATATTTCTTTATTTTTTGTATGTTTTTTATTTTTATTTAGTTGTGCGACATTAAACATTGCGACATATACTGAAAGGTTTGAAATACTTATTGTTGACAGAGAAACAGGAGTTCCCATTCCTGATATAATCGTATATTATCAGGTAACAAAATTAAAACCCGTTCATTTTATTGAAACAGAATTCGAACCTATTATTCAAGAAAAATTTATAACTGATGAAAATGGCTGTATTGTTATAGAAAAAAAGGAAATATATCTTGGATTTAGGGAATTTATAGCTTTTGAAACTTTTTATATCAATATTGATTCAACAAAAAAGAACGACATTGTTGAAGTGATAGAAGAAGTGGCTGGATATTTCAGTTTTGGATATCCAGCCCCACAGTATCTTCTGTATCATGATCTTATCTTCCCAAATCAAACATACAACCCTGCAAGGATACATATTGGAAAATCGTATAAAGGAGCAATAACGACTATTCAAGGCGACGATTTTTTTTATGAGCCAATTGATTATACACTAAAGAAAAAACCGCAACAAATAGTTATTGGCTTGCCCGAAATGTCAACTTATTAGAAACCAACGAAAAAAACAGACGATGAAAGGAGATAATGAAATGTACAAAAAAATATTATTTTTTTTTGTTATTAATGTACTTCTTTTTGTATCATGTAAGAAAGAAGACAATAATAATGTTATAAAAATTGATAAGGACGAAGATATTCCCAGCCAAATTGATGAATTTGAAATTATTAACAATGAAAATGATGACATCATTCCACTTGTAACATATGCATATGGTTTTTGGAAAGATGTAACCGCACCAAGCGGTGAACTAATTCGTATATATAATCATAGAAAAAAAGAATCTCCGTGGGGTCCTATTTTTTCACCAATAATATATTTATACGATTCAGATTGGAATGTATTGGGTATGTATGATACGAATACTCTTATTTCTGAAGATTTTTGGCCTGGAGAAATTGATGTAGAATATAATATTGAGCGTAATAGTTTTGACATGATATTTAGTGCAGACGGTATTGGAAATTATGGAACGGGTTATATTAATTTGAATACTTATGAATATGTAAGAGAATTGGAAACCCTTGGAATTATATTTATTCATGAGATGCCAGAAATTCCAACAAGGGAAGAAGGCTCTACCTTAAGACATGCGCCCCATGCCGGCTGGTCAGAAAATTAGGGGAAAGCGAATTCTGACATAAGAAAGCATGGTTGAAGAGTAAAAATTACAAACAAAAGAAAAAACATTCGGCAAAAGGAAGAGTTACGACGGCAAAAATTGCCGTTTTTAAAAAGCAGAGGACATTTTTATCTTGTGGCAAGAACTTGTGAAAAACTAAAAATGCCGTCGCAACGCTTCCGTTGCCGAACGAGCTGCTACTAAGGATATGCCTTGGTTAGGCAGCTTCTCGGTAATAGTGATTGTGAAGTCCAAAGAGAAGCGGTTTGTGTTTACCTGACTACTATTTAGTAGTCAGGTGAATTCGTGCTGTTGGTGGTAAAAAATCTTTCTCTGTGTGCTCTGTGTGCTCTGTGGTTAATTCTTTCTTCGCGTTTCTTTGCTGGAAGCTATCGCTGCAAATAGCGTGAAAATATTTTGCGATACAAAAAACCGAAAAAAAAAGCTTGACAACTTTCCATGTTTCATGTTATTATCATGGAAAGGAGAACACCGTAAAGAATGCCAGCCCTAACAGCCGTAAAAGTTAATCAGCACCGCAAGTACAATGCCATTCACGGAATAAAATTTAAATATAAGCACGACCGCTTTGAACAACGCACAAAACAGAAAGAAACTGTTAAATTAGAAAAGCAACACCTCTTTACCTATGCGACAAAAGAACCAGCAACGCCATTTCCGACAAATTGTAACAACCTGAAACAGCCGACCACTTCCAACATGAACAATAACAACATGAAAAGCACAGCCAACACAAACATGACGGATAACTTAACCAACCCCGTTTCCAATGTCCAAAAAAAGAGCCGAGAAACAAAAAGACAGGTAGAAACAGTTAGACTAAGAAAACAACACCTCTTTACCAGTGCGACAAATAAACCAACAACGCCATTTCCGACAAATTGTAACAACCTAACAGAGCCGACAACTTCCAGCATGAACAATAACAATATAAAAAGCGTAACCAACGAAAACATGGCGAATAACTTAACCAACCCCGTTAATAATGTCAAAAAAAAGGAACCCCGTAATAAAAAAGCGGAAGGGAACAGATATTACAGCTATGACCAGAACGGCAATGTAATTGCAGAAAGAGACGGAAGCCACGCGACAGCACCGGATATATACAGACCTTATTACTATGACGGGGATATATACAGCACCGATTACGGCTTCGGAGTAGTAAGACCGCAGGGCAATGTACCAAATGACGGAGTATATCAGAGAAACTACAGGTGGAACGAGAGAAACCTAATGTCAGAATCAAGCGATTCGGCATATACCGTAAACTACAGATACGGAGCCGACGGACAGAGAGCATTAAAGCATGTGGTAAACAACAACATAACAACGCTATACTTCAACAAAATGTGGACGAAGTCGAGTATCAGAGAGAACTGGCTCCAAAGCAAGCACATATACTTGGGAGAGGAAAGAATAGCCACAAAATTCAATGTGGGCAACAACACAAACACGGCTGACGAGCAAAGAAGAATATATTATTACCATACGGATCATCTAGGTAGCGCGCAAACAATAACGAATTACCAGGGGGTCTTACACGAAAGGTTGGAATACACACCTTACGGGGAATTATGGATAAACTATATAGCGGACACGGCTCCGCAGGACGCCACACCGTTCAGATTCACAGGACAGGAACTGGACAAAGAGACAGGATTGTACTATTACGGCGCAAGATACTTAGACCCGAGGACATCAAGGTGGCTGAGTACGGATCCTGCGATGTATCAGGGCGACTATATACCCGGCGCGCCGGTAAATGACGAGGCGAGAAAACGAAACGGCAATCTGCCGGGCATGGGTGGTGTATATAATTATGTAAATCTTCATGTGTATCATTATGCGGCGAATAACCCGGTGAAGTATGTTGACCCGGATGGAAGGGAAGGTGATATTCCTGAATATTACCAAAACCTAATACAATCTTATAGAGATGCGAACAGAGAGCAGGATCAAATCCCAAATAATAATAATATTGAATATAAAGAAGGAAATACAAACTTTAGTCATTATCAACCTTCCTATTCATTCATAGAAGGTCTTGGTATAGGAGCATCTTATAGTGTTTGGGGTGGATATAATATTTCTCAAAGGGAAAACGGTGAATATTATATGAATATCAATGTAAATGCAATTAGTTATGGTGCAAATAATGTTGGAAAAGTTAGATTTTTTGGTAGTGTCAAAGTAAAAATAAATGGCGAAACAGTACAAGAATCTAGATTAATTAAATATGATGCTTTATCTAGCGATAATTATATTGGTTCTACAACTTTGCGACTTCCTTCACCTGATCAAAATTTGAATTTTACCGTACATTTAGAAGTAAGTTACATAGTTACAACAAGTTCAGGAAGTGGAAGTCCTTTTCCACGGTATAACAGAAGAATTCCCATTTTAAAAAGGTAATTAATAGAATGAATAAGAATAAAGGTTTTGCTTTTACTATTATTATTATAATATTTATTTTTTCTTGTTATGCAACAAAAGAAGGAAAAAGAGATTTTGATAAACTTGCAAATGAATTAGCTATAGCAATCTCTAATAGGGATAAAGAAAAAACACTTCAAGTTGCTAATAAAATAACAAATGAATATTTAGAAAATTATGAAGGCAAGAAATTTCTTAAGATGAAGTTGATGGCTCTTACTTTTTCTGGTGAATATAAAATTGCGTATTATGAAGTAAAAGATGGATTAATGTTTTTTCCTGATGATTACGAATTATTAATAGCAGAAGGTACATTGGGAAAAATAAATAATATTGAAACAAATAGTTTTGAATATGCTTACAATCTTTTAAAAGAAGAGTTAAAAACAGGACAAAATGATTATATTATATTATTAACATATTATCTTCAATTAATTATAAAAAAGGATCATATAAAATTTGATAATGTAAATAACGATCTTAAATATATTCTTAGATATTATGATCTTTTAGATGAAGAAGAGCTTTTATTAGAACCGCCTTTGGATTTCTTAAGACTAATACCATATAATATGGAAAAAAGTGATAATACTGAAAATAGATGGTGGTCGTAGTGTCAGAAAATTAGGGAAAAGCGAATTCTGATGTCGGAAATCATGTTGTTAAAATAAAAATAGCAAAGGATAATGAATATATCCGACAAGCAGAAGTGCAACGGCGGTAAAAATAGCTGTTAAAGCAAAGTGAAAAACGGTTTTATAACATGGTAAAACTTGA
>Ga0099364_10004004_pt1 | contig 22445 bp, 19 predicted proteins | sample TergutTh196P3_FD_73070 | JGI IMG/M metagenome (GOLD analysis project Ga0099364, IMG submission 73070) | Microcerotermes parvus P3 segment gut microbial communities from Pointe-Noire, Republic of the Congo - Th196 P3 | ecosystem: Host-associated > Arthropoda: Insects > Digestive system > Gut ...
CCGCTACTCTCGTCAACTCTGCGTTGAATTTTGCTTAAATATCAGCGGATATTCGCACAAAATTCGCCTTGTCTGACGAAAAATCTTCACGCAAATCTTCAAGCACTTCTTAAGTTAAACGACTATACAAGGGCTAAAAAGAGGGAATTAATTTCCCTCATTTTAGCCTGACGAAGACACTTTGTTTGGCAAAACAACTTCCAAGTTTTTAGTGGTAATGGAGTAGTAGAGTAGGGGGAACTGTGGGATTTTTGGCTATTTCGCGGGATGAAGTTGAGGGGCAGTTGGATTTTATTTGTGTCACGGGCGATGCTTATGTTGACCACCCGTCTTTTGGAATTGCAATCGTTTCCCGTGTTTTAGAAAGTTGCGGTTTTTCAGTCGGGGTGATTGCTCAACCCACTGTGGATTCACACTTTACAGAGCTTGGCACACCGCGGTACTGTTTTATGGTGAGCGGCGGGAATATAGACTCCATGGTTGCCAATTATACCGTTTCAGGCAAAAAGAGGCATATAGATGACTACAGCCCCGGTGGAAGAGGCGGCAAACGCCCGGATTATGCAGTCAATACTTATTGCAAGGCGATTAAACGGCTTTTTCCCGATTCTGCGATAGTAATCGGCGGATTGGAGGCATCGCTCAGACGGTTTGCACACTATGACTTTTGGTCGGATAAAGTGTTGCCCTCAATATTGTTTTCAAGTGGGGCAGACTTGCTTATTTACGGTATGGCGGAACTGACATTGATACAGCTCGCGGACAGGCTCGGAGCAGGGGGAACTCTGTCAACCATTACAGATTTACGAGGGTCGTGCTATATTACAGATACTGCGAATACACCGATGAATGCGGCACAGTGTGACAGCTTTGAGTTGGTTTGTGCCAACAAAAAGTGTTTCGCAAAAGCTTGTGCGATTCAGCATAATGAGCAAGACGAAGTACGCGGCAAGGTAATAGTCCAAAGGCATGGCGATGGATGCGGGGCAAAAATGTTGGTACAGAATCCGCCGCAGAGAAGCCTCACCGAGTCTGAAATGGATAAAATCTACGACTTGCCTTTTATGCGGACATATCACCCGGTCTACAAGAGCCAAGGCGGCGTTCCCGCGATTAGCGAGGTAGAATTTTCGATTACGTGGACGCGCGGTTGTTTCGGATTTTGTAACTTTTGCTCGATTGCACTCCATCAGGGCAGGCGAATCCAAACAAGGAGCGAAAAGTCGATTGTAAAGGAAGCTGAGAGCTTCTTGGGTAATGTCGATTTCAAAGGCTATATTCACGATGTAGGCGGGCCGACTGCCAATTTCTCTCAACCCTCCTGCAAAAAGCAGATTGCTCACGGAATGTGCAAGCGAAAGTGCTTAGTTCCCGCGCCTTGCAAGCAACTTGAAGTCTCGCATGAGAAGTATTTGCGGATTTTGCGGCGGCTCAGGAAAACAGACGGGATTAAAAAGGTTTTTGTACGCTCGGGTATTCGCTATGACTACCTCAAACTCGACAAAAACAGGGAATTTTTTGATGAATTGGTTAAACACCATGTTTCGGGGCAATTGAAAGTTGCACCCGAACACTGTAAACCCAATGTGCTTTACTGTATGGGGAAGCCCGCAATGGGGGTTTATGATTGGTTTAGTGAGGAATTTGCATTACGTTCAAAGCGGGCGGGTAAAGAGCAATATTTAGTCCCCTACTTGATGTCTTCTCACCCCGGCTCAACACTTAGTGATGCGGTGGATTTGGCTTTATGGCTGAAGAAGCGGCGAATCCGACCCGAACAGGTGCAGGATTTTTATCCCACTCCGGGTACAATCTCAACTGCTATGTATTATACGGGGTTAGAACCGTTTACACTTGAAGCGGTTTACGTAGCAAAAACCGAGGAAAAGCGCACGGTACAGCGGAGGCTTTTACAGTATCATAAGCCGGAAAATCAAGCGTTACTCGCTCAATTAACTAAACAGGGTACTCAAAACAATCAAAATAAAGGAGGCGGAAAAAATGCCGTCAAGAAGCAGAAAATCTCCTCGGGCAAGCGGAGGAAAAAATAATCGGGGAAGTTATTCGATTTTCCTTGTAATCATAGGGATTGCGGTAGCAGCGTTGATTAATTTTGTCGGCAGAGACCCGATAAGCGATTTTTTCGGATTAAGCGACAAGCCGATTGTTTCGCGTGCGGCGGAAGGGACTGTTCAAGTTCATTTCATAGACGTGGGTCAAGGGGATTGCGCGTTCGTTCTTACTGATGAAAGTGCTGTTTTAATCGACGGCGGAGACAGTCAATATGCCGATACGGTGATTCAATACATAAGGCGGCTCGGCGTTGAAACTCTCGACTTAATTATAGTGAGTCACCCTCATGCTGACCATATGGGCGGGATGGGGCAGATAATCGAGGCTGTAAACCCGGATATGTTGATAATGTCGCAAATTCCCGATGAACACGTCCCCACGACCAATGCTTTTATGCGGATGCTCGATGCGGTTGAGGCTCATTCGGTCGATATTGATTACGCAAGAGCGGGGGATATATTTACATTTGGGGACGCTGTGTTTGAGATTATCGCGCCGGAAGCCGGGTTCGGTTTCGTCGGCATAAACAACTCTTCGGTTGTTGTAAGGTTGAATCATGGTGACAACTCTTTTTTGTTTACGGGCGATATTGAGTCGGAGGCAGAGGATTATATCCTCGAAAGCGGAGCTGATATAATGGCAGATGTGTTGAAGGTTGCTCACCACGGGAGTGCGACTTCAAGCGGGCGGGGCATTTTATCTGCGGTAAACGGGACTTACGCGGTAATAAGTGTCGGCTCGCCCAATCGCTATAATCATCCCAATGATGATGTGGTAAGGCGGATTGCGGGGGCGGGGTATGAAATTTTGCGGACAGACCGCTCGGGGACTATTGTGTTTGAGAGCAACCCGGATGGATTGTTAAATATTATATCGGATATTATATTGGAGGAGACGGCATGATTGTTATTGAAAGATTTGAGGGGAATATCGCTGTTTTAGAGGACATTGACTGCGGTAAACTTTTTGAGGTTGACATTAAGTTTTTGCCACGGAATGCGAAAGAGGGCGATGTTGTGGAGTTGAAAGACGGGTTGTACACCGTGAACAAAGAAAAGACCTCCGAAATACGGAGGTCGATAGTAGAAAAGTTGCGAAAAATGGGGCTTTAAGAAGGTTCTAATTGTTTGCGGCAACAGTGTCGGGGTGAGTCCCTGTGATTGAGTACACTACCCATTCTGCGATATTGGTTGCGTGGTCGCCGATTCTTTCAAAGTATTTGGCTACCATGATGAGGTCAATTGCCTGTTCGCCGTTGTTCGCATCTTTCCCGATAAGCGCGATTAAATCATTTTTGACGGTCGTAAACAATTCATCGACAAGGTCATCTTGCGCGATAACTTGATTTGCCAATTCCAAATCGTTTTTCACAAAAGCGTTTATGCTGTCTGTTACCATTTTTATGGTTGCTTCCGCCATTTGGGGAATATGCTCCAGCTTTTTTATGAACGGCTTATCAAAATATGTCGAAATTTCCGCTATGTCAGCGGCTTGGTCGCCGATACGTTCCATATCGGTTATCATTTTGAGTGCGGAGGAAACTAACCGAAAATCCCCGGCAACCGGATTTTGCCGGATTAGAATTTTCATGCACAGTGCCTCAATATCTTTCTCAATTTGGTTAATCTCATTGTCGGACTCGATAACCTCCTTAGCCAATGCTTTATCTTGCGACTTTAATGCATCGGCCGCCTTTGTAATGCCGATTTGGACAAGAGTCCCCATTTCGAGCAACATTTCGTGCAATGCCTCCAATTGCCCCAAGAACTTATTTCTCACAATAATTTCTTTCCTTCCCTAATTAATGTAAATATTATAGCAAAAAAAAAATGATAATGCAATAGATAAATTGAAATTTTACATAAATTTTACAATTCCTCAAAATCATTTTTTCTTTGATTTAAATAATTCCTTGACATTTTTGTTTTAATGGTTTAAAATATATAGTTGAAGAAGAGCGGAGCAGTCCGCTTGACACAAAGTTCCACAATCTTCGGAAGGGGTGTTCATATGGATTCGGCAAACAGATTAAGCAAGCAAAACAGAGAGGACGGAACATTTTTTAATAAAATACTGAAATTTTTCAGCAATAAATGGACAAGGCGGGGATTTTCCCTTGCGGCGGCGGGCTATGTTTGGTTTTTGGGGTGGGTGGCATGGCTTACATTTGCTTACCATTTTGTGTTTGACAATGCCGCGACTGTCTTTTTGCTGTACACTTTTGTGAATGTTATGTTTTCGATTGCGATGGTTTACACGCGGAGAGAGATTTTGACCAAGATTGCCTCCCTTATTTTGCATTTGCTTGTTCTTGTAATGCTGGTTTACGGGTTTGGGAACTGGTTTTTGATTCTTCCGCCTTTTTTGGCGGCGGCAGTTGTCTTTTTTGCATCGGGAGTGAGCGAGTCACTGAAAGTAATTTTGGGGACAATCTATATGATTTTATTTGTGCTTGCTTTTTTGGCGTATGTAACCTTGCAGAACCTTACGATACAAATTCCGTTTAAAATGGAGTTGCACCTGCGTGAAACTCCCAATGTGGAGTTTGCCTACAGGGACAGCGTTCTCAGCGGTAATCCGCCTCCGTTCAGACTGGTAGCGTATGTTGACCCCGAGACTAAGGCAAATCGCACAGCATCGTTTTACATTGAGAGGACTGATTTGGACATTTCTATGTGGAATTTAACTTGTGAGCGAGTGTTCGGGAGTGTCAGGGCGGGGACATTGAGCCATGAACGTGAATTTGAACTAAGGTGGGTCGCGCCGGATATGCTCTTGTTTGACGGGCGGCTTATTGAAATAGACGAGGACGGGCAAATCATCACCGTTGACAATGATGACGATTTTCACGAAACCGAAATAATCTCTGACGACTGATTTTTGAGCAGTTCCAAAAAAAGGGGGGCTTATGAAGCGACAATCTTATCGGATTAATATAACCGGGAAAAATTCAAGCGAGATATACAGCATTTCTTATCCCGACAACCTAATCAAGTTTATATCTTATGACTTCGCGCCTTTTAAGGAAAAATGCGTTGAGCTGTGCAGAGTAAGCATGAGGAGCGGCGAGATTAACCGCGATGAAGTTTCTGTGTTGAGGAACTCGATTTCCCCTTGTCACAAGTATTTTGAAAAGAACATTCACGGGGTTTTCGAGAAAATCGTTGTTGATTTTTGGATTGAATACATTTGCCGCAAAAATAAGATTGATGAACCGACCCTGTGGGATAGCTTTTCACCTTGCAGGAGTGCTTTTGAATCGGCTTTGTTTAAGCGGCTTTGCGACTATCGCTATAACCGCGGGATTAATCAATGGACAAACCTTATCAAGACACAGGAATATGCGCGTAAAAAGACCGAGTTTGTTTTCGGGAAAAAGGTGGAAAGTCATTCTGTCGCAATTGCCAATGCGGGGTATTTCGATCTGCTTTTCAATGTTGCGGCAAATGAAATGGGGTGCGGCGAATTGTCCGTAAATAAGGTGTATTCGGGGTTGCGGACACCTAATTCCCCTTTCTTGATGGCTAAATTAAGCCGCGATATTATGCAAAAGGTTTTGCCCTCACTTAATGTTGATGACAACTTTGGTTTTACAGCCGATTCCCGCAATTCGGACAGGGAGGCTATGGAAGTCTTTTCGGCAATTAAAAGCATGATTCCAAATGAGCCGGACAGCCTTGTCAGCTTTAATTCGATAATGCGTATACCTCAAAGGGTTTACATTCCCGAGGGCTTTAAATCGGTGATTGACCTTGAAGTAGATGTTTTGCTTGAGAGTAGCGCGGTTATTCAAAAATGCGACCGTTGTCATGAATATTACCTCAAAGACAAGGAATATGACTATAATTATTGTCAGCGGGTTGAAAACGGGCGAACCTGCCTTGATATTATGGGTGAGAAACTTGCCGAGTCTGAATCATCGCTTTCAACTGTTGATACGACTGTGCTTTATGCAAGATGCGACCAGCTTTATAAGGAAATGGCGGAGAGGGTCAACGTAGACATTAATCAGAGGGACTTTTCGGATTGGTATAAGTATATGGCTCTTATTCGCGACAATGTTGCTTCGGGTTTGGCGAGTATGGACGATTTTGAGAACTTTGCGGAGTATTCCCGCACGATTAGTTTTGCGGCGCAAAATCGCAGGGGGGCGAGAAATGCCTTTGCCGCAAAACCCGCAAAATCCGCAAAGACTAAACAGCCGGGTGAAAAGCCTGTAGTCCGCGAGTTTGAGTTTGAGCGGATTGAACGAAAGCCCGCTAATTTGCACTCGGCGCATGAGGCTTACTCGCCGCCGATTCCGCCAATTCCGCCGAATGCGCCGATTCCGTATGCTCCTCCGGCAAAGACGGTTCGCGTTATTCGCGGGGTCGCACCTGTCGGAATTAAGGAGTTAAATGCCGCCGAGCCTCAATTGGCGTTCGCTGTTGCCGAAAAAGAAGCGGCCGGAATGGCTGAAACGGCGCAAATGATACCCGAACCCGCTGAATTTAAGGAGTTTAGAGAAACCGACATTTCCAAAAAGGCAGACATGGAGGGTGATACGGCTACAGTTGTAACCGCACGGACACCGCGCAAGACTAAAAAAACTGCCGAGGAACGCCGCCCCAAAACCCGCATAGGCAAGGGACTTTTGCTGCAAAATCCGTATGAAAAGGGGATGCTTCAAAATCCATATATTCGCGATTTGATTAAATCGGATGACAATGAAAGGGTGAGCGGGGACAGTATTCAAGAGAGCATACAAGTGACTGCGGACAGTGTGGCGGATGTTGTTGAGCCGAACATTGAGCTTGAGGTTGATGGCAAGGTTGTGGATATTGAGCGGGATGATGAACTCAACACAGTCCCGTTGCCCGAGCCGCCGAGTGCGCCGCAATTGGATTTTAACCGAATATTGTCGGGGTTTCAGCGAAATGACAGATTTGAAGCGAGTCCCCTTGATTCGCCCGATTCCAACGCGCCGAAGGAGGATGCGGCAGTTTCACACAAGACTAAGCGCGTGTTGGATACAGTGCTTGGTAAAAGCAGGGTTGTTAATCCTTTTGTTAAATCGGATGTTACAAGCGATGAAAGTCAAAGTGAGAGAAAATAGGTCTTATGATTAATATAGATAATATGCTTTTAAAAGTGCAAAAACCCGCTCGGTATACCGGGGGCGAGGTTAATTCAATTGTAAAAGATGCAAAGGAAGTCAGTTTGCGGATTGCGTTTTGCTTCCCCGACACCTATGAAATAGGTATGTCGCATTTAGGCGCGAAAATCCTGTATTCGCTTATTAACAGCCGAAGCGAGTATTGGTGTGAACGATGTTTTATGCCTTTGCCCGATATGGAAATGCTGATGCGAGAAAACTCAGTGCCGTTATACGGGATTGAAAGCATGGAGCCGATTGCCGATTTTGATATACTTGCGTTTACACTGCAATATGAGTTAAGCTACACGACAATATTGGCAATGCTTGATTTGGCGGGGATTCCCGTGTTAAAGTCCGAGCGTGATGCGGCTGTGGGGGTGTCTTACCCGATTGTAATTGCGGGCGGCCCGTGTGCTTGTAATCCTATGCCACTGTGTGATTTTATTGATATATTCGTAATCGGCGAGGGCGAGGAAGTGACATTAGAACTGCTTGATTTGTTTGACAAATGTAAAAAAAGCGCGACCCTGCGTGATGAATTTTATGCCGAAGCTGCTAAAATCGAGGGTGTATACGTGAACGGGTTGACATCCCGTAATCCTGTAAAAAAGAGGATTGTAGCAGATTTGGACAGTATCTTTTTTCCGGAGTCGTTTATTGTGCCGTTTGTTGAAGCTGTTCATGAACGCGCAGTTACCGAAGTGCTGAGGGGGTGTATACGCGGGTGCAGATTTTGTCAGGCGGGCTTTATTTGCAGACCGTACAGGGAAAAAAGCGGCGCGAAAATACTTAATGAGACTGTGTCGCTGTGTGAAAGTACCGGATATGATGAAGTGTCGCTTTGCTCGTTGTCTACAAGCGACCACTCCGACATTGAGGGATTGCTCACCAAGTTGACGGACTATACCGATAAAAACAGCATTAACCTTGCTTTTCCCTCTTTGAGGATTGATAAGTTTAATGAAGAGGTTTTGCGGCGGATTAAAAGCGTTCGCAAAAGCTCATTGACTTTCGCGCCGGAAGCAGGGACACAGAGGTTGCGTGACGTGATTAACAAAAATATCACGGAGGAAGAAATTTTAGAGGGATGCCGAGTTGCTTTTTCCGGCGGGTACTCATCGGTAAAGCTGTACTTTATGTTGGGATTGCCCACTGAGACCGATGAGGACATAGTCGGGATTTATACGCTTACCGAAAAAATCATGCGCCTTTACAAGGAGTGCGGCCCTAACAGGGGTATATCGGTTTCAATATCATTGGCGACATTTGTCCCGAAGCCGTTTACGCCGTTTCAATATGAGCCGATGATTTCGAGAGATGAGGCTGACAGACGGCAAAAGCTGATTTTATCCCTTTTTAGGGAGAAGCGAAAAGTAAAACTCAGCCGTTCGGCGTATAATACGTCTTTTTTAGAAGCGGTGTTGGCGCGGGGGGACTCGCGGTTGGGCAGAGTTATTTACAGTGTATACAAAAGCAGGCGGGATTCCTCAAATAAATCAATTTCATCTGCGTTGGACTCGTGGGACGATTATTTTGATTTTTCTAAGTGGGAATCGGCATTTAACGAGTGTAAAGTTGACCCGGTTGACATAGCTAATCGCCGCCGTGATTACGATGAGCCTCTTCCGTGGGGCGGGTTTGATATGCTTATTTCTGCCGAGCATTTGATTCGGGAAAACAAACGGGCGCATCAAGGTGAAGTCACTCCGAATTGCCGTGAAAGTTGTTCGGGGTGCGGAGTTAATTTATGTGTTAGGGATTTTTAAAGTTGAAAATAAATCTGCTGTAGAAAGGGCAAGGGTAAAAATATGAAGTATGCGGTGATTTTATGTGACGGAATGTCGGATTTGCCTTGCGATGAATTAGGCGGGAAAACCCCGATGCAAGTCGCAAACAAACCCAATATGGACACGCTTGCAAGACAGGCGGAAGTAGGGCTTGTGCGGACTGTTCCCGATACACTCCCCCCGGGGAGCGATGTCGCGAACCTGTCTGTACTCGGCTATGACCCCATGAAGTATTATACCGGGCGTTCGCCTTTTGAAGCGGTCAGCATGGGGATTGATTTAGAACCCGATGACGTTGCAATTCGTTGCAACCTTGTTAGGTTGTCGGACGAAAAGTGCTTTAGAGATGCTAAAATGCTCAGTTACTGTGCGGATGATATTCACACGCCTGAGGCGGCTGATATAATTGCGAGAGTTAATAAGGAGTTAGGCAGCGAGGTTATGAGATTTTACCCCGGGATTAGCTATCGTCACTGTCTGATATGGAAAAACGGCAATTTAGACTTAGGGCTGACACCTCCACATGATATTGCCGGGGAGAAGATTGCCGATTATGTCAAAGCCAATGAGCGAACCGGCAAAATATTGGAAATGATGGAAAAATCTTATGAGATTTTGCGTGGGGGACAGGCAAATTGCATATGGCTTTGGGGAGAGGGCAAGAAAGCGGGATTAGTGCCTTTTAAGCAAGAGTACGGGTTGAACGCTTCTATGATTAGCGCGGTTGACCTGCTTAAAGGAATCGGCATCATTGCCGAGATGGAGCTACTCCATGTGGACGGGGCGACCGGGTATATTGATACAAATTTTGCCGGAAAGGCGGAGGCGGCGATAAACTCACTTAAAAACGGGAAAGACTTGGCATATATTCACATTGAAGCACCCGATGAATGCGGGCATAGAGGTGAGTTTGCCAATAAAGTAAAGTCGATTGAGTTGATAGACGAGATTGTGTTGAGGAGTATACTGAAAGCGTTTAAGGGCGAAAGGGTGAAAATCTTGATTGCTCCCGACCATCCTACGCCGCTTTGCTTGAAAACTCATACTCGCGACCCTGTTCCGTTCTTGATTTGGGATTCGGGGGTTAGCGACAAGGATTCCGGGGTTAGCGTTTTTGACGAGTACAGTGCCGCAAGTACGGGAGTTTATATTGAAAAAGGGCATGAGCTTATGAGGAGATTTACAAATGCCGATTGAAGAAAATGTGGCAGTTGAGGTTGATGATGAGGTTGAAGAGGTTGTCGAGATTGAAGGTATTGCCGATGAGGTTGACAGCGTTTCAGAGCCGGAAGAAATTACCGAGGAGGTTGATGTTGTGGAATTGGCTGAACAGGCGATTCAACCTGAATTGGTTGTCAGTCGTAATTCCCCGCTTGCTTTGATATTAGCCATAGTTTCGATTGCAATTGCTTTAGCGGCGTTAATCTTTTCTGTTATAAAAACGGAACTGACGATAGGGCAGGGGGAGTTGTTTGTTGAGAGCGGAGTGGTCAATGAGATGCTCGGGAATTTAATCCGCAATGACTTGTCGGAGAAAATTCCCGACAATGTAAGCGTGAGGGACATTAATATAAGAGTAGTGCTGTTTGGGAGAACTGAGAGCGATTACTCTCATTCGCCTTACTCAAAAGTGAGCGACATCGGCGAATCCGACAGCGTTTTTGCGCAGGTTGTGTTTTTTCCGCAGGAAAGTGTTGAAGCTTTTGCGCGGGATTGTCGTGCGGTTCTTGATATTATGGCGGAATCGGGTGTTATCTATGATGAAATACTATTTACGGGCGAGGACAGGAGTACCGCAATCCATGCCGAAATATCGGGTCGGTTTTCTGCCGATATATCGGTTGAGCAAATCATGGACATCACTTTTTACTTTGGCGAGATTGCAGTTGACAATTGACAGCTTTGATGTTATAATTAAAAAAGTTAAAAAAAGTATATATATAAAGAAGGTGTAGGGACTGATGAAAATAGCGATTTTGGGACATGGGGTGGTTGGCTCGGGGACTGCTGAGGTGTTCCTCAAAAACAAGAAAAGTATAGAGGCAGGGCTGGGAAAAGAGGTTGCCTTGAAATATGTTCTGGAAATAAGGGATGCGGGCGAATTCCCCGACTGTGCCTATTCCGACTGCTTTGTAAAGGATTTTAACCTTATTCTCGATGACCCGGAGGTTACTGTTGTTGCAGAGCTAATCGGTGGGATTGAGCCGGCGTACAGCTTTGTGAAAGCACTTTTGCTCAAGGGCAAGAGCGTGGTCACTTCCAATAAGGAGCTTGTTGCAAAAAAAGGCGCGGAACTGTTGGCGATTGCCCGCGAGAAAAATGCCGCATTCCTGTTTGAGGCGAGTGTCGGCGGGGGGATTCCGATTATAAGACCGCTGAATCAGTGTCTTGCCGCCGATTCGATAAATGAAATTGCGGGGATTCTCAACGGCACGACTAATTTTATTCTGACAAAGATGTTCCGTGACGGAATGGGGTTTGATGAGGCGTTGAAATTGGCGCAGGAGTACGGTTATGCCGAGCGTGACCCGTCCGACGATGTAAACGGAATCGACGCTTGCCGAAAAATCTGCATACTTGCCTCGATTATATTCGGGAAGCGGGTGAATCCCGATAATGCTTTGGTTTTAGCCGAGGGAATATCAAAGCTGAACCGTGAGGACATTGCCTTTTGCGAAAGCAAGGGGGGGACTGCCAAGCTAATTGCGCGGGCGGTTAAGCGCGGCGACAAAGTTGAGGTTTCTGTTTGCCCGACTTTTGTGAGCAATGACAGCCAGCTTGCCGGGGTGAGCGATGTTTACAATGCGATATTAGTTCGAGGGGAAGCGACAGGCGATGTAGTGTTTTACGGAAAAGGGGCGGGGAAATACCCAACTGCGAGTGCGGTTGTAAACGATATTGCCAACGCGCTTAAAAATTCCGGCGCGAGCAGCACGTTAATTTGGGATGAGGAAGAGCAGGTATTAAGCGAGGTAACATTTGCCGAGAAGTTCGGGAACATCCGTGTATTTGATAATTTGTAATTTTAAAGAAAGGAATTGGTAAAGCTATGCAACCTGTATACAAGCGTATGATATTAAAGTTGTCCGGGGAGGCACTTGCCGGAGACAAAAAGCACGGATTGTGCATTGACACGCTTACCGAAATATGCAAAGCCGTTAAAAAGTGCCACGATGTCGGGGTTGAAATCGGCATTGTAGTCGGGGGAGGCAACTATTGGCGGGGGCGTTCTGCCGGTATTTCCGATAAAATCCGCGCCGACCATATCGGAATGCTCGCCACTATGATGAACGCGTTGGCGGTGAGCGATGTTTTGGAGTCTTTGGGGTGTGAGGTACGAGTTCAGTCGGCAATCAGCATGGTTGAATTTGCCGAGCCTTGTATAAGGCAAAAAGCCCTCAACCACTTTTCTAAGGGCAGGATTGTTGTGTTCGGGTGCGGAACGGGCAACCCGGGGTTTTCGACCGATTCCTCCGCCGCGCTCAGAGCGTTGGAGCTTAATGCCGATATAGTTCTCAAGGCGACTATGGTTGACGGGGTTTATGATAAGGACCCGCTTATATTTGACGATGCGATTAAGTTTGACACAATGAAGGTTAATGACATTATAGAGGGGGGGCTCAGGGTGCTTGACAGGGCTGCCGCGGCAATGTGTGCCGAAAATAAAACACCGCTGATTGTTTTTAATCTGCACGACCCCGAGAACATATACCGTGCGGTAATAGGCGAAAAAATAGGTACTAAGGTTAATTAAATTTATGAAAGCAAATCCATGGTAAATGGGAAAACGAATTTTTATAGCACGTTTGTGCAGAAAGGACAAGGGTAAAAATTATGGAAGCTATGAACAAGGCGAAGGAAAAAATGGAGAAGGTTATCACGGGGTTGGAGAAGGAATTTACCACTATTCGAGCGGGGAGAGCGAGTCCGGGAGTTCTTGATAAGATTTTGGTGGACTATTACGGAACGCCGACTGCTATTAACGCAATGGCTGCCGTTTCGGTGGCGGAGGCGCGAATTCTGGTTATTTCCCCGTGGGACGTTAGTTCGCTCAAATTAATCGAGAAGGCGATTATGGCATCGGATATCGGGATTAACCCGACTAATGACGGAAAGTCGATTAGAATAGTTTTCCCGCAATTGACCGAGGAACGCCGCCGCGATTTAGTGAAACAGGTCAGCACCTACGGCGAAAACAGCAAGGTGGCAATCCGCAACGCAAGGCGCGATGCTGTTGAAAAATTTAAGGCATTAAAAAAAGTTTCCGAAATTACGGAAGATGACTTAAAGAATTATGAAAAGGAAATTCAAAAGTTGACGGATAAAAGCATTGAGAAAATTGACAAGGTTTGTAAGGATAAAGAGACGGAGATTATGACAGTTTAGCAAATCCCGAGGAGGTCTAATCAAATAAAATATATTCATGTTGCGGGGACAAACGGCAAAGGGAGTGTCTGCGCTTTTATTGCCGAATCGCTCATTAAAGCGGGGAAGACTACCGGGAAATTCACATCGCCGCACGTATTGGACATTACCGAGAGAATAACCGTTAATAACGTTCCCATCTCACACGCGGCACTTGAGCGGCTCTGTGTTGGCTATGACAGTTCCGAGCCGCTTAAAATTAAAAAAAATGGTATGTTTGAGAGTCTTATGAACGCGGCATTTTTGTACTTTTCGGAGAATAATGTCGAGTATGCGGTAATTGAAACGGGCATTGGCGGGCTTTTGGATTGCACAAACGTAATCACCCCGATTGTCAGTGTTATCACCAAAATCGGATACGACCACACTGAAATATTAGGTGAGACCATTGAAGAAATTGCGCGGCATAAAGCCGGGATTATTAAACCCGGAGTCCCTGTTGTAACCGACCCTACACAATCGGAGGCGGTGATGAAGGTCATTCGCGAGACGGCGGGGGCTAAAAAATCCCGATTGATTATTCCCGACAAGAACGAACATTTTGAACTGAGCATGATGGGCAGACATCAGGTTTACAACGCGATTACCGCCGCGGGAGCGTTAAGACTGCTTGGCATTCCCTGCGATTTTGCCGATGTAAAGTTGTCGGCGCGGATGCAGGTTGCAGGGGAAAATCCGCTTATAATCGTTGACGGGGCGCATAATCCCGATGGTTTGCGCGAAGCTGTTGCAACTGTGAACGCGCTTCCTTTTAAAACTAAGGTTATAATTGAGGGTGTTCTTGAAAGCAAGTGTTATCATGCCTGTATAAATGAAATATCCCGCGCAGTTGAATTAGCACGGGATATGGCGGGCAAAGACGGAGCGATTCTTATTTGCGGTTCACTCTATTTGGCGGGCGAGGTTTTGAGGATTTTAGAGCCTACCCCGTAGTTTCCGGAATAACAGCCTCCGACAACTCGTCTAATAGCAACAACGCCTCGGTTCTTACCTCGCGTGAAGCGTATATGCCGACTTCGCCGTATCGCACCGCGAGCCTCGCATAGGCTACTGCGGACTTGGTTTGGGCGTTTTCGGCGGACTTTTTTGCCTCCTTTAAATAGGCGCGGGAAAGTAATGCGACCCTTTCATCGTAATACAGCGACGACTCATTGTCTAACTCATGAGCGTGTTTGATGACACAGGCAGTGTCTCCGCGCAGGTAGGCGGCTTTGCACTTTAAGAAAATGTTATTGTAATCTTTGGGCGGGTTTATGATTTTAGAGTTGTCTTCAAGAACCGAATCGCCGTCGGAACGGGTTTCGCCGTTTTGTGCGTCAATCAGGTAATGTATGGGTATTTCTAATGCGTTGGCGAGGTATTCAAGAGTTCTCAAAGACGGGGACGCGGCTCCGCTCTCAATCTGACTGAGCATATTGCGGGTTATAAAAGTCCCGACTACGTCCGACTGAGTCATTTTTTTGATAAGACGCGCTTCTTTGAGTTTTTTTCCTAATTGATTTTGAGTACACACTTTTTTACCCTCCTTACCTTATTTGTACCTCATTGTAAATACTATTTACAATGATTGTATCACTTATTTATAAAAAAATCAAGTATTTTTTAAAAAAAGTATTGACTTTGTCAAAAAAGTTTGTTATAATGCGATGTAGTAAATGGTATTTACAAGCTAAAGGGGGTGCTTTGAATGGGATGGGTCAGTATTTGGTGGGAAGCGTTGACATTAACCGAACAGGTGCTTTTTTGTATCGCATTGCCTTCGTCGCTGATATTGATTATACAGGCTGTTTTGATTATAGCAGGTGCAGGGGGTGACATTGACGGCGGATTAGATACCGATACCGGGGGCGATTTTGACGGCAGTGACGGTTCGGGTTCAAGCGAGTTCGGCATAGCCGGTATGTTTACTTTGCAGGGGGTTGCATCTTTCTTTTGCGTGTTTGGCTGGGTGTCGATTTTTGCTTATCGAAGCGGGTTGCCTTTGATTCTTGCGGCATTGATTGCGGCTGTGTTGGGGCTTGCTACGATGTTTGCGATTGCAAAGGTTATGATGTACTTAACAAGGCTGGCGCATTCGGGAACGCTTGATGTTAAAAATCTTCTCGGGAGTATGGGGACTGTTTACCTTAAAATTCCCGCTAAAGGCTCGGGCAAGGGGAAAGTTATGGTTCAAACGAGCGAACGATTTGTTGAGTTTGATGCAGTGAGCGAAGTCGAGAACGAGATTCCGAATAATGCGCAGGTCAGGGTCATAGATATATTAGGCGAGAATGTTCTCGTAGTAGAGCGGCAATAATTTAAGGGGGGAAGTTTGAAAATTAAATCTCCGGTAAATGGGGAAAAGATTGAAAGTGAATCTGCGTAAATGCGGAAAATGTAACTTTCAGCGGTACGCTTGTGCAGAAAGGGCAGGGGCAAAAAGATTGAAAGTGAATCTGCGTAAATGCGGAAAACGTAACTTTCAACGGCACGTTTGTGCAGAAAGGGCAGGGGCAAAAAGGTTGAAAGTAGATCTGCGTAAATGCGGAAAACGTAACTTTCAACGGCACGTTTGTGCAGAAAGGGAAAGGGTAAAATAATGTCGGAAAACATACTCTATTTGTTAGTGGGTGCGGCAATCGTCTTTTTTGTCTTTTTTATGTGGGTGCTTTCCCGTTACAGGAAATGTCCGTCGGACAAAATCCTTGTAAAATACGGTAAAGTCGGCACTGATAAGGACGGACAGGCGAGGAGTGCGAAGTGCATTCACGGGGGAGCATCGTTTATATGGCCGGTAATTCAATCGTTCCAGTATATGGACTTGACACCTATTTCCATTAATGTGGACTTGCGCAACGCTTTGTCAAAGCAGAATATCAGGGTTAATGTCCCGTCGCGGTTTACAGTCGGCATTTCGGTTGAACCCGGTGTAATGCAAAATGCCGCCGAACGATTGTTGGGACTCAAAATGAGCGAGATTCAAGACCTTGCGAGCGATATTATTCTCGGGCAGTTGCGCTTGGTAATCGCTACTATGGACATAGAGGAAATAAACTCCGACCGCGATAAATTTTTAGCGGCGGTTTCGGGCAATGTTGAGGGCGAGCTGAAGAAAATCGGATTGCGCTTGATTAACGTAAACGTGACCGATATTTCCGATGCTGCGGGCTATATTGAGGCGTTAGGTAAGGAAGCGGCGGCAAAAGCGATTAATGATGCGAAAAAGTCAGTTGCCGAAAAAGACCGCGACGGTTCAATCGGTGAAGCAAATGCACAGCGTGACCAGAGAGTACAGGTGGCGAGTGCGAACGCAACCGCTATTGAAGGGGAAAATACGGCAAAAGTGCAAGTCGCACAATCCGAGGCGCAACGTCGCCAAAAAGAGGCGGAGGCTCTTAAAATAGCAATGGCTGCCGAGGCTGTCCAAGCGGCAAAGGCAAAAGAAGAGTCATATGTTGCTCAAAGGCAAGCGGAGCAAGGACGTGCGGAGCTTGAACGGGCAACTCAGCAAGCCGATGTAATCATCAAAGCCGAAATAGAAAGGCAACAAGCGGTAATCGCCGCACAGGCACAGGCAGAAGTTGTCAGGGAAAAAGCTAAGGGTGACGCAGATGCAGTGTTCGCAAGGATGGAGGCTCAGGCAAACGGTGCAAAAGAAATCCTCGTGAAACAAGCGGACGGTATGAAAGAGTTAGTAGCTGCCGCAGGATGTGCCGAAGACGCTGTAAAGCTGATAGTTGCCGATAAGCTTGAGGCTCTTATGCAGGTGCAGGTTGAGGCAGTCAAGAACATCAAAATCGACAAAGTCACCGTATGGGACTCGGGAAATGATGCCGACGGCAAAAACTCTACCGCGAACTTTATAAGCGGAATGATGAAGGCTGTTCCCCCGTTGGGCGAAGTATTTAGGCAAGCAGGTATGGATTTACCGAAATTTCTCGGTGATAATATAGCTGAGGACGGAGAGAAATTCTCTTAATTAAGAAAGGAAACGGTTGGAAGTAAATCCGCACAAATGCGGAAATTGAAACTTTCAACAGCACATTTGTGCAGAAAGGGTAAAAAAGAAATGAAAAAAATATTGGCAACTTTATTGGTATTGGCGATGACATTGTCATTAGCCGCTTGTACGCAGGAATCTGCAAGAGATGATTCCGATTCACCGCCGACACCGATTGAGGCGGATACACCGGTGGAAATAAGCGCGACAATGGACGGGACAAGGGCTTTGGCGATATTTGAACTTATTAACGGGGACGAATTTGTGATGGATGCAGACATGATGGGGGCGAAAATGTTAATGAGCCGGAAAGGCGATGAGCTTTTTGTAGACGTGGATATGTTGGGCGTAATAAAAACAAGCATACTTGTGGCGGACGGAAAGATGTACCTGTTTAACGGAGGCGATATGACTTACGCGGTAAGAGATTCGAATCAAGAGCAGCTTGATAAAATATTCCAGTTGTTTGATTCATTTGCCGAAGCCCTGTCGCAACTTGAAAGAGCGTCCTTGATTGAAATGGGTACAGAGGTTTTCGATTATACAGGTGATGACTTGTATTATGAAGAGCTTGCTGTTGAGGGTTCGGCGGTAACTCGCTATTACTTCGATGGAGATGATTTAATAGGCACAAAGATGGTGGAGGTAGGATATAGTATGCCGTTTTTTGTCAGTGCTGAAGTTCCCGAAGATGCGTTTGACATTCCCGAGGGATATACCTTGGATGAAAGCGGTGACTTTAACGCGCTGTTTGAAGAGGCACTTGGTTATTGAAAGTTAGGGTGTAACACCCCGACACTCTGTGTCGTCACTCTTATCGTAGGCGAGGGGTGCAGGGCTTGCCCTGCGGTGTTGCCTAACATTATACTTTCAATTGTGGGAGCGTAGTAAACGCTCCCGCAATTATTTAAAAAAATTTTTAGAAATTTGTTTACTTTTTTAGTTTTTTATGTTATTATTGATTTGGCAAACGAAACTTCGGGTGGCACATTTGTGAGGACGGGTGGCATATTTGTGAAGGCGGGCGGCACGTTTGTGAAGAAAGGTATGGGTAATAAAGATGGAAGAGTCAAAGATTTATTTGCTTTTGGAGGAGATTGCGAACGAGGTAAAGTCTGTCGAGTTGAAAAACCGCGAACTTTACGCTTCTGCCATTGATATTGATGACGAGGAACGAGCAATTAAAGTCCAAACAGAATCTTATTCCGCCCTGCGCAGGATGAGGGGGCTGAAGTCCGCAATGGAGACCTTTAAGTCGGCATTGGAGACAAGCGGCATATTAAAAAGCAATAATGACGGCAATAACGATGACGATGCCGTTTACATAAGCAATGAACACGGTGATTTTGCTAAGCCCTCTAAAATTTCCGAAAAAGTTGTTCAGAGTTCGCAACATAATTCACCTCAAAATTTAATAGACGAGCTGTTAGCGGAATTGCCATCGAAAGAGGAAACGACTTCTCAATCAGGGGAAGTCCCTCAACCTGAAATTGAATATGGAATCCCCGAGCCAAATGAGGCTGATGAGTACAGTTCCGATGAGGCGCTTGGCTTGTCCGAGCCGATTCCCGATTACATTGCTGAGGAAATTGATACAATGGGCGATATAATCGGCGAATTAAACAAAAGCATTGATGAGATAAACGGCGAATCTGATGAATTAGACGATGATTTTGCCGATTTAATACAAGTTTCGCTTGAAGAAGACGCTGAAGTCGATGAAATTTCGGAGTCTGAAATCGAAACGGCAGAGGAAGAAACACATCCCGTTTTTGAATTGGAAACGGAGATTACCGAATTTGAGCCGGAGTTGAATATGGGATCCGAAATGGACGAGAGTCGACAGTCGGTTGAGCATCAAGCAGAGCAAGTGGAGCAAGAGCAGGAAGTGGCATCAATGCAGGAAGTATCCGAGCAGGAAGAGGAACAGTCGGAGGTTGCCGATATTGAGAATGCTCCGAGCGAAGATGATTTTTCCGGGTTTGTAATGTCGATGCCGGAGGTGGGAATTTATAACAACAGAATCCCCAAAGGCTTTGTAATGTTCGGAAGACGGGTTGATGTACGCGATTGGTCGGATATGCTGGTTAAGGTGTGCGAGATACTGATACTGAAAAGCCCTTATACCGTGGCGCAGTTTGACAAATATCACGATTTAAATCCGTTGGGTAACCGCTATTTCAGCTATAATCGCAGCGATATTAAAGGAGTTGCGCGAAAGCTGTCTAACGGGCTTTGGATTGAACTCAACCGCAGTAACGACGATGTTGTAATGCTTTGCAAAAAGGTGCTGGAGCTTTGCGGTTATCCGAGAAGCGACTTGGAAATTGAGTTTGCGGAGTAGGCAAAACAAGAGCGGAGGTGTCGGTGGCTTCGCCGCCGAGCAGTCCGCTTGACGGCGGCAAAACAAGAGCGGAGGTGTCGGTGGCTTCGCCGCCGAGCAGTCCGCTTGACGGCGGTCAAACAAGAGCGGAGGTGAGTTGTATGAAAGCGGGGAAAAATTCGGCAGTTATAGGGATAGACTTCGGCACTACCAATACCGCTGTAGTGCGGATTGTATCCGATGATGAATCCTCGCCGGAGGCTCAACTTGAATGCTTGGGCGAAAACGGTATCGGGCCTTTTGCATCAATTATAGCAATTCCTCGAGAGGGCGGTAAATTAGTATTCGGCAGAGAAGTGCGGGAGCGGCGGCTTGAGCTTTCCGAAACTCACTACATTATTCCATCGCTGAAAACGTATATCGGCTCGGACAGGGAGATTATTTCAGGCAAGAATCGTTACTCCGGGGAAGATGTTACCTGCGCTTTCTTTAAGTACCTCAGAAAAAATATCCAAAAGAATTACAAGATAGATATTAAGGAGGCGGCACTGGCTTTTCCTGTGGATTTTTCCGCAAAAGCGCGGCGTTCGCTTAAAAGGGCGGCGGAAAAAGCGGGAATACGGTTGTCGGGTTTTGTGGGGGAATCTACTGCTGCGTATATTGCAAATCGCGATAATGAGGAAATATACAAGGCTTACCGCCGTGTAATGGTAATCGACTGGGGTGGGGGGACACTTGATATAAGCATATTAGATTTACAGGGGACAAGAGTTTATGAGAATTCTGTCTACGGTGAAAAAATCGGCGGAGATGACATAGACTTGGAAATAGCGCATCGTATGCACGCGCGGCTTGCCGCTAATTATGACATAGACTTGAGCTTTGATGAAATGAGTCCGGGAAATAAGGACAAGCTCATTTGCGCTTGTGAAAAGGCAAAAATCGGTTTTTCGCATTATATTGAGGGCGAGGAAGATACTGTTATTACCTTGAAAAAGTACGGGCCGTTCGGTGACGCATCAATTGCGTTGTCATATGCGACTTTTAAGGATATAGTTATTCCGATTATAAAATCACGCGCACTTAAAGCAATCGGCAACGCACTGAAAGCGGCACGGGTAAGCGCGTCGGGGATTGACGCAGTGATAATGGCGGGGGGGAGTTCGGGATTAAAGCCGTTTGCACACGCGGTAGCAAATATATTCGGGAGCGATAAAATCATACTCCCCGAAAACACTCAGTGGTCGGTAGCTTCGGGTGCGGCTTTGTTAGTGTCGGTCGGCGGGGAATACACGCTGAACGACGACTTGGGGGTACTGCTTTCGGATGGGACTGTTTATCCGATATTCCGCAAAAATATCGATTGTGTGGGGAGCAAGGCGGGTCCTGTTAATTTTTCGCTTACCGAAGATACTCAAAATGCACACTTTATTTTCACAAACAAAGATAACACAATTATTTACGGAAAGCTTAACATAAACGCAAAGGGATTTTTACAGGAAAATCTGCAGCTCGCGGCAAAAATTGACCAAGACCAAACTGCGACGGTTTTTGTAAGGAATCGATATATGGGCGAGGACTATAACAGGAAAATTGAGATTAACAGACTGACCTTTTACTATGATTTGAAAGTAACGGGGAAAGGTGTGTTATGAATTCTAATATTACAATCGCGCCGAATATTTATGTCCGCTCTTCGGCGATTGTCCAAAACGATGATGAGTTTGTCAAAAGAGTTTACGGACATAGGGCGTTGAATATTTTGAAAACTCGTTTCGCTAAAACGTATGCATCGCGTTTCACACGCGCTCAAATAGAAGAGATGAAACAAAATGTTATCTGCCGCCACGGGAAGACCCGCGAATACGCTTACGGAAAGGCGTTGTTGCCGGATGGTAAGGTTGTTTGGTCGTGCAGGTGTGAGCATACCGACTGCCACGCTTATGACAGTTGTATGAGTTTGCCCAACGCGCTTCGAATTGTCAGAGAAGGGGGCGGCGAGGCTGTTACTTCAAAATTGTTAAATCCCGATGAGTTTGACGGCAAATCTATTGATGACGATGTATTTGAGCCGCCGCACGTTTCTATTGTATTGGAGCGGTTGAATGAAATTCTCACGTGGAATGAGCTCGATTCGGACGTGAACTCGCCTTTGGAAAAAGCCGGGGAATCAATGCCCGCCGAATGCCAAGGTTTGAATCCCAATCCGGAAAACAAGTCTGCGATTGCCGAGAAATTTATCGGCTGTCGAGATAAACGAGTTTTGGTTGTTTGCAAAAACTCTTATGAGGCGGGGTATTTATCGACAATTCTTTATAAGAATAAGGTCAGGCACAGGTTGCAGCGTTTGGAGGGGTATACGCTTAGTCGCAAAATTGCCGATGTTTTTTGGGATTACTGCGAGGAAACAATTGACAGAGAAGTGTTTTTTAACAGAGGGTTAGTCCGATTGGGCGGCATTGCCGATTACGGCGATTTTGATAAAGAACTGGAAAAGTTTTATGATGCGCTGTTCCGATTATGCGGGGATTCGGGCATAGGAGAAAGTGGCGGACTGCGAGTGTCCCAATTGGCGGATGCACTGAACGAATCGCCGGAATTAATCAGCGAGTGTGTGTTGAACATGGACGATTATGACTTTCCGGTTACTGTTGCGACATTGGGGCAGTTTAATGCGGAAGATGACTATGACGCGGTGTACGCTTTAGTGGGGGAAACTCC
>Ga0099364_10004005_pt1 | contig 22441 bp, 17 predicted proteins | sample TergutTh196P3_FD_73070 | JGI IMG/M metagenome (GOLD analysis project Ga0099364, IMG submission 73070) | Microcerotermes parvus P3 segment gut microbial communities from Pointe-Noire, Republic of the Congo - Th196 P3 | ecosystem: Host-associated > Arthropoda: Insects > Digestive system > Gut ...
GCCGTCGAATTCCACCTTGAATCTAAATGACGAATATGGATATGTAATGTCTGGCATATGTTTCCACTCCTTTCAAAAGCTATATGCTCTTACTGCGCATCCGCCGTATACTGGCTGACACGGAATATCACAAACTCTGCGGGTTTTACGGGCGCTGCCCCAATAACACAGATGAGGCGTCCGTTATCTATATCATCCTGCGTCATTGTGTTGCGTCCTATATCCACAAAGAACGCTTCATCGGGAGTGGCGCCAAACAGCGCGCCGCTTCTCCAAACTGTCGTCAGGAACATCTCAACGCTTCGGCGAACGCGGCTCCAAAGCACTTCGTTGTTGGGTTCAAAGACAACCCAGTTCGTGTTGTCTTTGATGGATTCCTCGAGGAAAATAAAGAGTCTGCGCACATTTATGTATTTCCACGATCCGTTCGAGCTGAGCGTGCGCGCACCCCATACCCTCACGCCACGCCCGGGAAACGCCCGAACCAAGTTGACGCCTTTCGGGTTAAGGAGATCCTGCTCTCCGGTATTAAAGCTGTGCTCAAGTCCTGTGCAGGCGCGAACGACTTCGTTTGCAGGAGCCTTGTGGACGCCAATGGCTATATCGGAACGGGCGTATATGCCGATCATTGACCCTGAAGGTGGAATATGAATGGATTTCTTGGACAGGGGGTCGAAAACCTCAAGCCATGGATGGTATATGCCCGCATAGCTCGAATCGTACATATCGCGGTAAACAAGCATCTCGTCGGGCTTTTTAAGTTCTCTGGGCATATCCAGCACGGCGAATGCGGATTTCTGATTCTCACAATAGGCGACCAATGAAAGGGAAACATCCGGTATCGTCACTCCCGGAACCGCCATTATGCTCACTCCCGAGCTTTCGAGGAACGACTGTATACCAGTACGCTTTCCCGGTCCGCCGTCCACACCAATAAAGTCGCTTGCGGCGATAGAGCCGACAGAACCATCGCTTCCATTGATCATTGCAATGCCCAAGACTCCGCCGTTTCCGCCAATCCTGTCAAACAGTGAACCGCCTGCGGGTGCGGCGGATGCGGCAGTTGCCGGAGGTGCTGTGTCCTCTGCCTTGTCTCCGTCTTTTGCATCTTTTGCGTCTTTTGCCTTTTCGTCCTTTGCCGTTGGCTTAACGGGCTCGGCCGGGGTGCCGGCGGGAAGAATCGAGACGTTTACAAGCCCGGACCTCGACATGCGGGAAAGAATATAGTCCGGAGACTCTGTATTAAGCGTGACAAACGGATAGTCCTCCACCGTATCTTCATACCTGACAGATACGCTAAGCTCGCAGCTCTTTGCGAATTTTGTCGGAACCAAGCTCTTGTCCACGCATGAGGCCGGGACCGTTATGTCAAATGTCATCGTTTTTTCAGAAATAGCCATGACCTTGCCATATGTGCTGCTTTTCCCATCGAAGAACTCGACTGTATCGCCGACATAAAACCCGTCCGTGTTCTTCAGTAGCGCGTCATTTCCGTTGGTCTCCAGTATTTGGGTTTTCTGCCGCGACTCGGCGGTGATGGATATCTTGATCGAGTTGCCCCACTCACCGGGGCTGGATGCCGTGAATGTAAGAAGGCGCGGAGCCTTACCCTCCGCTGCTTTCGCATCTGCCGGAGCCACGCGCATGATCAATGCGCGCGAACCGCCGTTGATAAAGAAATGCTCGACGGCAAAAGGCAGGTATCGGTAAGCGCCGTACTTGGTTTCAGATAGGTGACCGCCGTATATGCGCATAAAATCGCTGAAGCGGGTGACCAACTGCGGTTTTCCGATCACAGGCCCCTTATCCGCAAGGCCTATGAATCCCGCCGTGCTTGTGCCGACACCCTCCATAGGTACCGCGCCAGACTCTACTTCTTCCACATATACACCCGGTGACAAATACTCTGGCATAAGTTCGTACCCGAATTCATTCAGTTGTTGCGGCGCCAAGAAAATGCCGCGCCGCTGTACTGAGCAATTATTTTTCGGGTTCCTCCTTTCCGCTGTTATAAAATTGTGTCGTCATCGTAACACATATCAGACGTCACTATCAATACATTCAAGCAATGTGATGATATTGTTCACAAGCAAACCGCAAGTTTGTGACAAATGTCATTTGCCGGAGTCATAAGCTGGGAGATAATTCTTCTGCTTGTGCATCGTAGAGACTTTATCCCTGCTTCTTCATCAAGCGGAAGAACCGTCCTTGCTTCTTGCTATGGCACCATTATCGTGGCCTGACCGGGGAATGTGACGGATATTACACCACCCAGTGAACACATGAGTTTAGAAACGTTGTTCAGCGCCGGCAGATTGCCGATCATCACGTTCGGGGAGCCGGGAGCCCAAGGCGCTGCTGTCGCCGGTACGCAGGGTGCTCCGCTAAGCGCAGCGCACGCGCCGAATGGCATGATATTTACATTCGGCTTGAAGTCCATTATCGTCGCGGGCGGCATATTTGAAGTCTGTGTGGTCATAGGAATCAGCATAAGGGTTGAAGGCGCCGCGCCGAAAGTGCAATCCAGCATCGCGTTGCTGCATACACATATTGCCATAATTGTTCCTCCTATCGCGGGTAAGCCGCGTTTTTCAGGGTTCAGAGGTTTTTCAGGGAACAGGGGGCAGGGGGCAGTAGACGAGGGGCGAGGACGAGGGAATAGTTTTCAGAAAACTATGTCGGCGTATTCTCTTAGGTCTTCCCTTGATACAATGGTGTTACTCTTGCGCAGCTCGGCAACGGACGAGCGCAGCAAATGGCGCATGCCAATGGACTCGTTTTCCGATGCCGCAAGAAACGCGGCGTGTAGAACGATATTTTTTATATTCCCGCCCGCAATGACAAACCGCTCAGCGAGGAACCCAAAATCAATATCCTCGGTCGTCGGCGCGGACGGGATAAGCATCTTTCGCCAAAGCAGCTCGCGTACCGGCGCTTCCGGAAAAGGAAAGTGTATTACGAAATTGATCCTCCGCATAAACGCATTGTCGATATTCTGTAGCAGATTCGTACCCATTATGATAACACCCTCGTACTCCTCTAGTTGCTGCAGCAAAAAGGCTGTCTCTATGTTAGCGTGGCGGTCGTGGGAGTCCTTGACCTCGCTGCGCTTGCCGAACAGCGCATCTGTTTCGTCGAAAAAGAGTATACAGCCGGAATCCTTGGCTTCCTGAAATACATTTCTGAGATTCTTTTCCGTTTCACCAATATACTTGCTGACTATAGCTGAGAGCTGAATTTTATATAGTTCCATATGCAGATGCCCGGCGACTATTTGCGCCGCCATGGTCTTCCCCGTACCGGGCGGCCCCGAAAACAACATGGAAAGCCCCCTGCCATAAGCCATTTTATCGCTGTACCCCCATTCATAGTAAACCTTGTGCTTATAGCGCACATGGGAGCAAGCCTCATAGAGCAGCCGCCTTTGATCATCCGGAAGCACAAGGTCATCCCACCCGAAAACCGGTTTGATGTTTGACGCTAGCGAGTCAAGGTTTATTTTTATCTGCTCGTAGCAGGAAGGGTACAATATGTCCGCATCAACGGCAGGCTTGCCGTATGTTATCCGCAGTCCGTCGGCCTTGCGGAGGCTGTTTTTTATTTGCGCCGGTGTAAAATTGAATTTAGTCGTCAGTTCCCCAAGGTCTACTTCCTCGGAAAGTGGCACATCCATCGAGAAAAATTCCCAGAGAGCAAGCTGCTCGTTTTGCCCGGCCTGCGGCACTTCGATCTCAACCTTCAGAAATGCCGCTGATAGCCCGGAATCATTCCACTGTTTTTCAGATACCATAAACACAGCGCCTTTGAGTAGCCCGGAGCAGCGCGTAAGAGCCTCTTTGAACCCCGCCAGAGCGCCGGCGCTCTCAAGCAGCGAGTCAAAGCGCGTAAAGCACAAGTGCCCTCCGTATAAAGCACCTTCCCTGATTATATCCCGCGTTTTTGATTCCATATCGCCTTCCAGCTCGGAAACGGCTTGCGTATCGACAAACAATGCGCGTTTTCCTGCGTTTTTCAGGGCATGCGCTATGTGGAACCTGCGCCCTGAACCGGGCTTTCCTGTCACATATATGACCGCCGTTTTATGCCCCGCCAGCAGCACATCGCCGATGTGCCCGCTAAGTTCTGTGTTAATATGAATCTCATGAAGATCCATGTCTTCCTGCCTTACGAGATAACCGGGAAGGCTTTCTCCGTAACCGCTGCCAAGAAGATAGTCAAGAATCCTCGGATGCAGGACAAGCGGGACTCGCAGCGCATCGGTCATCTCGCTGCCTGTCAAAAGGAAACGGCGCAACGGTGACGACGGAAGAAAGTAATGGTAATATGCCGCAAGCTTCTCGCCCGGAACGGCAAGTATATCTATAGCGGTTTCAGCCAGAGGGTATTTTTTCGTAATGTCGTCCTGCAAGTATGCAAATATCTTTTCATATTTGCGCTCATGCGTTGATACGAAAGCCAATAGCAAACAGAGCGTTGTAAACTCATCCATTTCAAATCTTCGTATAAGTTCAAAGAACGGTATCCGGACATCGGCTTCAAGCGTCGCCGATAAGCGCGACAGAAAGTAATTTCGCAACGCGTTAATATCTGCTGACTCTTCAGGCCTAAGGTTAACGCCCGCTGACGATCTTGCCGCCATTTGGAGGTTTGTCTCAAACTCTGCACGGCTTACCGAAAGCCCGAGCATGTTCTGCATTCTGTTTTCCGGCCCCACCCATTGGTGATGGGAGTAATGATAATAGAGCCAGACGTCAAGCGTCAGAATAAACTCCTCAGCCATTTCCCATTGATCTTCAAACGGCACACCATAACGCACCATATCCGGCCCGCTCATTTGCTCATACATATAGCTTTCGCCCCTTAATATCAACTGTCAGCTGTTAGCTGTAACGCGCCCCATTTTGAGTATAGTTCGGCGGAAATGAACTTGAGTCCGCTTTCGATGCACTCGAAAATCGAATACTCGTCAGGTATTAAGACATCACAGCGACAGACTATCATCAATCCCTGCTCCGTATCCAGCAAGAAGTAAGCTCCGAACCCGGATTGTGCATTCATGGTGTTCAGGTGTTCAAGCATCCTCGCCCTGTTCTCATGCGGAAGCTGCAGCGGATATGCCGCATAAAACACAAACCTGTTCTCCATGCATTTAATGGCCATTTTCCACCGTCTGCTCCCGATACCTGCGGTCAATACCATAAAACCGCTCTCCCAAGCATAAGAAAAACCAAAGCGGTGCATAGCAGTCTCAAGGTAACCCTCAACAATATCGTAGGTCATACGCTCTCACCAAGTATACCACCCATGTCGCACACCGCTCCGTCCGGTGGGCCGGAGAGCGCATTTGCAAGCCCGGCTATATCAACGGAAACCTGTGACGCCGTGAGCGCGTCTTGGACGCGGCGGCCTGTGTCGATAAGTCCTAAAACATTCTGGTTCCCAAGCATCCCGGCAGCTTCCATGCTCTGCTCGCCAGAGAGCATCGGCTGCTCCCCAATGGAAAGCGAACCCCACAGCGCCGCCGCAGCAGCCTCAGAGCTTAGTTCATAAACTCCCCCCAGCCCCAGCGCATCCCTGTCCTCCTGCCCCCGCAAATCCTGACCGGACTTCCGCACGGAGCGTTGGGAGGTATTTTCATTTTCTTCTCGCTTCATACTAAACCGCCTCACCATGCAATGCAAATAAAACACAAATCGCTAACTCTCGTCACCTGACTCATGACCCAAACTAATTGAAAAGCCAGTACCCACGTCATTGCGGGCTTGACCCGCAATCCCCTGCGGATTTCGTGGGATTGCGGCGCAGAGGCCGCAATGACGAAAATTGCGACTTTTTTTTGCTTTAACTTGGGGCCTTAGCTTCTTTCGGTCTGAAGACCGCTTTAATTTTCCTCTCCATCTCCGCCTTCCCCGCCGTCGCCGTCTAAGCCGAGCAGTTCACTTACAATTTCCTCCTCGGTTTCAGGCATGGAAAAGAGTTCCTCTGCCCTTTTTGAGTTGTCAAGGATTTTTCTAAGCTGGAAATAGAAGTCATTACGCATACGGTTCTTATGAGAAATCATCGAGTTGAGTCTGTTTATACCGAATTCCAGCGCGGCTTTCTTTTCTCCGCTGCCTTCCGGCAGGGTTTTCAGTTCCTCTTTATATCTCGCCAGGCTTTCCTTCTCCCTTCGGGTATTTAAAAACGGGTACATTCTGTAGGCAGTATCTATTTCCTCCAAACCAAGCCTATCGTCAATGTCTCCGGTAGCCATGCGCTCAAATACCTGAAGTGTCCTCGTCAAATTTTGCGCTGTATCGACGACCAGCTCCAGCGCCCCCCGCGTATATCGGTGATACGACAGTTTTGATCTTGAATCAGGTACATTCATACGCGTCGCGCCGCTGTGCCGCACCTCAGTCTGACGGGAATCCGACGGCGGGCTTTGGTCGATCGACCTCTTTATGCAGGAGGTCATCATTGTTTTACCACCATTTTGCTCCACCGCGCATATCAGTCTTCCCTTGCTGAACGCAGTTTCAGAAAATCTTCTGTAAAACTCGCCCCCCGGAGCGGCGCCGCTCGCCTGCGCATTTGCTTCCGTTTCATTTGAGCTTATTGAATCAGCTTCCCCTGAAATGCCGTTTTGCACAGGCACACTTCGCGGTTTTTTTGATTCCAATCCGCCGCGCTCTTTATTCACTGCGTCAAAATCCCGCTCGCGCTGCGGATCTTGCATCTTTTCAGCGTTTACACGCCCTATAAGGTCAAAGAGCTCACGGCTATGTTCTATCAAATGGTGGATAGGGTCGCGCGATGGTACACGTTCCAAACCGGCAATGCTTGACAGTTCAGCCTCAACCGAGTGTCTCATTCCGGTCGCGCCGACCTGCGAGGCTGACTTGACTCCGTCCTTCTTGTCACGCCTAGGCGTTTGGCGCATCTTCATAATGCCGCCTCCTGAATTTTTTTAGGTATATTGACCCTGCGTCCTCTGACCCCTGCCCTCCGTCCCCTGTACCCTGACCCCTGCGGCTTGTCCGCGTTAAGCGCTACCCTCCTTGGAAGCTTTCGGAAAAACCGTTGAAAATCGCGAAAGCCGTTAGCTGCGCCTTGTCACTGATGCCAAGTTTTTCATATATGGCCGAGAGCATGTTTCTCAGACTGCCTTGCGAATAATGCAAAGACGCTGCAATTTTTTCACTGCTGACGCCTTGCCCTGTCATGGAGATTATGCTCCGCTCAATATCCGTCAGCCCATATCTGCTGACGGCGGCGTCCGCCTGGTCAACAGGCGACATATCAGCCAGCACTGTAAGTCCGCGCATTACGCACCTAACTGCGGCTCGCAGACTATCAGGCTCGATGTCGCGGGATAAGAATCCGTTAATGCAAGAGTTCGCAGCCACATACATGGGATTTCCCGACGGAAATACTGCTATGATTTTCATATTTTTATATAGATGCCTAAGTACAACAGCATGTTTAAGCAACCTATCTGCCTCGGCAATCAATATGGCAGGTGAATACTCCTTGCAGGCCTTCAGTAAATCAATATCCGCCGAAGCCGCTATGCAGCGCAACATAGGCTCGGCGCCATTGCCGAGCGCGCGGCACACATTGTTTGTAATCCCTGTGTCAGCGAGAGCAACAAGCGCAGTCGGCAGGCTCTGTTTTTTCTGAAAAACGCAGCTAAATCTTAATGTGAATCCGTTTGTCGTATCAGTTTCAAGTCTTGCACGCAACCTCCTTGCGATTTTCCTGAGGCGCACATATTGCTCTGTACGCTCATAGTCGGGTACAACCGGCCCGTCCGAATGGATATTGAGCTCCATTCCTCCATCAAAAGCTCGCAGACTCAATCCGACAGAGTCAGCCGCTCCGAATAATGCAATAAGTATGACTCCCTCGCGTGCTGCTTCGATTATCTCGTTTTCCATCTGATACCCGCATCCGGGTGAAGAAATATGGTGATATATCACCTTTGGCTCCGCTTCGCCCATGCCCGGCGTCAGACTTCTTTGCAGGCGCTGAACAAAATCGGACTGATCGCTGCTGCCGTCCGTCAAAAACCCGATATACTCCCTTTGTTTTTCGAGTTCTGCAAACCCCCCGCTTATATTATCAGTTTTCAGCGCATCCTCTAAACTATCAAGCGTCTTCGACAAGCGTTCGGCATACAGTTCTTCAAGCCTTGCTGTCTCGCGCTCGGAAATCATGGCATCCGCTAGTCGCAAGCGTGATCGCAAAGCTGAGCGATCATCTGCGAGCTCCTTGACCCGCGCCTCCAAAAATCGTTCGCTTTCCGTTATATCGCTGATATCCGTAATAACCAATGCTGTCCAAGACACTTTATTTGGCGCCGCCTTTACGCTTATGCGGTAATGCTTTTGGTCGAATCTGCGATAATCGATCGTACATGTTTCAAAAGTGCGCATGTGCTCAGTCAGAAGTTCAATTTCATCAAAGCCTCCATCCGCCGCCATATCCCACAGCGCACCGGATAGCGCGTCAAACGACATGCCTCTTTTCAACGTACAAGCGCTATGGAAAAACGCGCCTGCCGCCTCGTTGAAGCCTGCCACGGCAAGGTCACCGTCAAGCAATACAAACTCGCACGGCAATGTCTCTGCAATTTCAAAACCTAACCCGGAAACTTCCATGTCCCACCTATATGATAGCGTTTTATGACAAACAGAGAAAATAAGAACCCCATTCTCTCGTCTCGTGTCCCCTGCCCTTCGTCCCTTCGCAATCCGAAGACTGCATTAGCTTTAAGACTATTTTGATAACGATATAGCCTTGCCCACAAGTAAATATATTATCCCTGCCGCAGCAAATGCCCCGCCCAAAACAGCGTACACCGCCGCGTTTTGGACCGCTGCGGTAATGATAAGCCCCAGCACCAACGGTGAAACGGTGCCTACCGCTCTCATAAACGTACTTCCGGCAGCCATCGCATCTACCAGCGGAAGTTCTTTTATCCCCGGCAGCTCAAGGAACTTGAACATGACCGTCGGCGAGCCGATTCCGTCAAATATGCCGAGCAGCAAAGCGCATATGAGCAGCACAAGCCATGATGGTTGGAGGAAAATGACGGCCAAAGCTGCTCCTCCAATAACAAGTGTTCCTGTTATTATGGAGTTCCCGGGCATTATCCGTGTGAACAGTTTCAAAAGCGGCAATCCCAGATAAATCCCCGCGACACCGTTGGCTATATATGCGCTGCTGAGTATTAGGGGGGACAGGCTGTTCGATTCCGCGAAAGCCGGCATCCCTGCCGCGACAAACATAAGCCCCAAGCTGAGCGGCATCATCACAAGCAGCAGGTACGGCAGTATGCTTGGGCGCACAAGCGCCCTAACCATGCCGGTTCGCTTGGCCGCAACGCGCGGCGCGTCACCGGCGGTTTCCGCACCGCTGTCAAGCAGTTTCCACGGCGTAAGCATAAACCGAACTACGGCTGCCGTAGCGCACAGGCAAACTGCAACGACAAAGCATAAAGCAACTCCCAGCGTGGATGCAATGATCGCTCCCAAGGAAGCGCCGACCATTATCCCCCCAAGCAGACCGGAGTTGATCTGCGCGAGCGCCGAGGAGCGCGCGTTGCCTTCCCGCGAAACGCGCGAAACAATAAAATTTGAAGTATAAAGTATTCCGGAAAACCCGATTCCGGACATAAAGCGGAGAGCTGAGAGCCAGTACGGATCAAAAATAAACAAGCACGCGAGGTTTGCCCCAATAAATACTACTACGGAAAATCCCAGCCCTGCTTTGACCTTAATTCGCTTGAAAAATGCCGCGCTGACTATCGTGCCTATCGTAAGTGCAAACACCTCCATGGTCAATGGTATGCCGGCAGAAACATCCAGAGACAGCCCGAGCATTGTCTGCTGCCATTGCCGCACCAGCATTGCAGAGAATGGCATAACTATGTAAACCCCGGTATACATGAGGAATGTGGCAAGGCGCAGCCCGCTCCGTACGCCGGTCCACTGCCTCATAACAGGGCGATTGAACTCTTTGCTCATCCTGAGCATGATAAGCTCAGGCAAGCGCATTACCTCAACGACAGCGACAAGGCAGACAATTAGCGTGATGAATGACAGTAGCAGCGTTTCCGCCATCCTCTGATCTATGTATTGCGAGGAGATAGTCATTTCAAGCCTCATGTTAAGCTGATCCTCGTCCCTGATCGGTACGCTGATATTATAATCGTTTTCACGAAACATAACGTCTTGGCTGTTCGCTAGGACAGATACGAGCTTGATATCCCACAGTGTGGGCATTTGCCGAAGCTTATCAGCGAAAAATTCGTCAAGCCCATGCATCCTGTCGTATGGAACGCCTTTATCCCTCACCTGACTTACAAGTGATTCCAGATAAGTGCTGACCGTACCGGCCCCTTCCAACATTTGGCTTCTATACTCGGTCTGGTATGTGAAAAAACTGGCTGTGCTTTGAATTAGTATCCCAATTGCGAGTACAGCCACAGGAATTACGCTCGTTAGCTTTCTCAACCGGGATGAGGCCGATTTCGCGCATATAAGCAGCCACAGGAGTATAGCGATGATGACACACGCAGCGATGCCTACCGTCAAGATAATCAATCCCCCGCCGTGCTCCTGCGAAAATGCAGGGTCTCTTGCCGGATATATAAGGCACATGTTTCCCGAATGCATACCGCCCTGACCGTAAATCGGCATGATCAGAATCTCGTACCCCCCATACGCGACGACAGTGCCGTCGCGCTCAGGTATCTCAAACGCCATATGATTCCTCACATTGTACGCCTGCAAGATCGCACCGTAGTCGTCGTCCTCATTAAACGCCGAATATAGCACGACTCCTTCAAGATCTGTGACCACTGCGCTGACATTGCCGCGCATGGAATTTGCCGTCTGAATCAGAAGCCTGTCCATGCCGAAAAAGCTATCCAGCCTTTTGCCGTAGCGCGTTGCCGATTCTATATCCGAAACACTTTGACCAAGTATCGTCCTGTTTATGTTTCTTGTGATGTCAAACGAGTTTCCCTCAAAGGAAGAAAACCCGAGCCAGAACACAAACAGCAAGGCCAGCAGCGACAAGACCGGGAAGATGACCGCCATAGCGGGGAGATTTTTACTTCCTGAGTCCTCATTCATATCTTTTACCGGCAATTCATTATCTTTCATAAACGCCTCGTTTCTCAATGAATTTTTTGGCGGAACGGTGTAGGCATCGTCCCCTGATCCCTGTCCCCTTGCGGCCCGCAGACCGCTCACGGCCTGACTGTATGCGTGAAAATGTTTTCGCTGGCAAGGAGCATTTCAAATGTCGGCCTGAAACCAATCCTCTCGGCGACATCAAGGTTGATGTTAAGGTAAGGCGAGTTGATAAACTCCTGCGACAGCTCTGAAAGCGGCGTCCCGCTCAAAGCATGGGTGATCGAGCGCGCGCTGAACTGCCCCTGCCCCACATTTTCAGCCGCCGATACATGCATCAGCGCACCGTGCTGCACAAGCGCCAAGCCAACGTGTACGAAAACAGGTATGCCATTTTCTGTGAAGACTTCCAGCAGATCCGCCGTCCTCGTCACATCAACGATAATATCCGTCGTCAAAATAAACGCGTCAACGCCATTGTCGTATACCATCCGCTCGAACTCCTCTTTGAGCTCCAAGTAATATTCTTCCACGCTTTGCGGCGTAGACGTATCTATCCTTGTTATTTGGGATTTCGAGATATCGGTGCCCAATGCTTCCGCGCTTCTTTCATATGACCGCAACGAGGATATCGATTCGTCGTAATACACAATTCCCACGTTTGTAAACGGTATCAGGTCATAGTAGTAAAAGAGCTGCCTTTCGTATGACGTCGGGTCAAACACAGACCATAGCAGCGGATGCCCGGAATCCTCCACTGACTCTACCAACCCGCTGCCCACAGGGTCGACGCTGCCGAACATCATGAGCGGTATATCAAGTTCGAACGATTTAACCATCCTCGCAGGGGATGTTCCCATCGTCAGCACAATGTCGATCGATGCATTATCCACATGCCGCGCCAAGCTGTCACGTATCTCGTCCTCGCTCTGAAACGCGGTATAATAATTCGCGCTGCTGTCAAAACGGATATAAGGGCCGATATCATGCTCCGCCAGCCAGTCGATGAGCGCACCGGCATCGGTGTCGGCGGGGTCAAACGGCAGATAGTCAAAGAATATCCACCCTTCCTCCCTGAGCCCCGTTATTATGTAATACAGCACTGCGCCTGTTGGGGGAAATGGGTCTATATCCACGTAAGCCAACGTGAATGCACTGCCGTCTGGCTTTGTCTGAGGAGGCATGGAGCTTGTGCCCCGTCGCTGCCCTTGCGTGTCGATCTCAACATAATTACTTTGGTTTTGATCAGTAAACACTGAGCACCCGCTCGACAGAACAATCATAAACGCAAGCGCAATGATAATAGGGATTTTTTTATTCATAGCTGTCACATCCTCGTCGTTACTTGCAGAATGTTTTTCTTGTATATTGGAATGCCCAGATTTTCAGTGACTTTTATCGACACGTGGTTATCAATATCCATCAGCGCAAATGCTATTTTGCTTTCCTTCAGATGTTCTTGCTGGTACTCCTGAATAAGCAGCATTCCAAAACCCTTTCCTCGAACTTCCGGCGAAACCCACAGCGGGCCCATTTCCCCGTTTAAATGCTTGGAATGGAAGCCAACGCGTTTCCCCTGCCAAATTAGCCCAAGGCTCAGGTTCTCCCGAAGCTGACGCTTTAGCGATTCTGCCGGGAATTCGTCACAGGCGCTCATCTCAATTACAAGCTCATCCCAAGACTCATCCATCGGGACAATTTGGATTTCATCCGGCAACTGTTTGTTTAAAACCGACCTCGGGATTTTTCTCATGTTGACGGACATTTTAAATTGTTTATACTCCGCTTCGGGGAAAATCATACGCCAGTTCTCTTCACTATCACTGTCAACAACGATAAAACGATGCAGCAGGTCGGCAATATCGCAGACAAGCTCCGGAATGTCTTTCGCATCATTGATAATAAAGCGAAAACATTCGGTTTTTCTGTCGCGCATGCGGATTGATTCCCCTACTACCATAAAATGGTCGTACTGCTCATCAGTCATAGCTTGCAGAATAGGCGCGCAGCGCATTCTGTCTGATAATATCCCCTGTGTCTGTGTTAATGTCATAATGTCCTCCCCTAAATGGACTTAAATATCTTGTTCCTTATACCTCTTGCCAATCCATCTGCTGCCTATGCGTACAACTGCAGCGATGCCTGCAACGAGGAAAAGCCCTACATAAACTATTACATAGCTCTTAAGCAAATCAATGCTGTACTGACTAAAGTACGTCCTTGAAGCTGTAAGCGTAATTTGCATATTGGAGTCCATGCTGCTGGAGTGAATCATCGGTATGCCCCGCACCGCCTGCCTCAGCCAACTGTTCTGGTCATGAATCGCGTCGGGCGATACTCCCATAGCCCTGATAACATCCACATCGCTTTGAAGCAATTGCGCAATACGATTTACGGACTGAATGGTGGCGGACTCAGCTATGCCTCGGAAACGGCTGTATGCCAATCCTATATCCAAAGACAATCCTATAAAGCAAAGCAGAAAAACCAAAATTGCGACTCCCCCGATTTTCAGCTCCACTTTCAATATGATGATCAACCCGATTCCAAGCAAGAGCAGCATAATTACAACGCTTTGCGTATACTCCTGCTGAACCAAACCTAGCGTGGAAAAGTACACAACGTCCCTGTCCAGCCGAATAATTGTATACGCCATCTCCAGCCCCTCCGTGTCATATATCGGAAGAAACAAATCAAAATAGTCGGAGTATTCCGTCATTTGATAGACTGTTTCTCCGTCAAACACGAGATTGCGCGGACGCCGCAGTTCGAGCATGTCCCTGTTTCCGGTATCGAGGCTGTCAAGCAACACATCATCATGCCCGACGACATATACGCCGGTGATATACGACGAAATCCTCTTTATATCCCTCAGAATGCTGTCTAAATTATGATATTGCTCAAGTTCCCTTCCATTTTTTATGCCATACTCTATTTTACGGATATGCTGGCGCGTTTCAACAGCGATTCTGGTAAACGTCAAGCTCTCAAAAAGCGCGCGCGCTGCGGCCCTCTTGGTCAGATAGGACTGTTCGGCCACACTCACAAGCATTATAAGCAGAATCAGCACAGAAAAAAACCGCTTTAGAACGACTTTTGCGTCAAGCCCTCTGCCACTTTCCATACTATTATTACCCACTACAGCTTCCATTGCAACTCACCACTAAAACCTGCATCGGAACGCCTAAGGCGGCATTCCCTATGAACCACTATCCATTTAAGGTTCCTACATCCGTCTCCCTGCCATGTTCCAAGCCTACCTGCCAAGATTTGCCTGTAGACGGCATTTCGAGCTCCACCATGCGCAACGTTTCATATCTTTCCGGAATCGCCATGAAAAATGAACCGTCCGCTGCTGTATGGAACTCCATGAGTTCAATAAGCGGGGTCGCCCGAGCATGGCTGAACTTGATAGCCTCGTCAAGTGGATAGACGTTCTCTCCGTTATGCGCGCCGGTTATGAGACAGATTTCCTTCTTTTTCTCGTCCTTGTCAACAATAAGGAACTTCCCGGGCAGCGGTAGCCTCCATGTCTGCCTACTTGAAAAGAGTTTAATATGTTTACTACCCGCATCGAGGTCGTCCTGCGCCACCTTTAAAAGCTCCCTGCTTTCCGGCACATACAGCAGTATTCTCTCATGCGCCGCTGAAATACCGTCTTTCGCGAATTTTCCGCGCAGCACCGTCGGCGCGATGCCATAAGGGTACGCCCTTCCGGGATTCAGCACCCTATAAAAGATGGCATACTGCCCCGGCTCGCTGGAAACATCAAGTTCCAATGTTTCAGGCAAAAACAGCGCGGATAATACATCAATTCTAGCCGGGCCGGGCGGAAGATTTGTAAAAACGAAATGCCCATTTTGCTTATAAATGGGCCGCACCGGACTCCGATCAACAAGAAACGACACTTCATTTGCGCGTATTGGCCGTCTGCGATACCCGTCGAACAATTGTATAACGGTAGAAAGCCTAATCTGCATATGTTCAACCTAATCTCTTTTCTGTGTCAACTCTATTCGGGCCTCGCCGACTCGTGTATCGACCGGGCGCACGAGGTTTGACTCGATGGAGACGCTGACGCTCAAGCCGAAGGACATCTTCACGGGCTTTGACGTATTGTTCCAAATTTTGGTAATATCCTCGGCGGACAGCTTTACCATTTCCATGTTCAATGCTTCCGTATCATTCGCAAGCGAACCTTCAATATACTCTGATCCGATAGTTGGAATATCCCGCACTACTTGCATCGCGCGGCCTATGATGCGGTATTCATCTGCGGATCGCGTCTGCGGCGGCGCTTTTGAATGCGCTGTCACTAAAAGATATAGCTTCATCTGCATTGGAGCAAAGCGCTCCCGCGATGAATCCGCCGAATCAGGCCTGAACCCAACGCCGCCCCCCATGCCTTTTTGCTCCTCAAAATTATATATCCAAACAGTAAGCTGGAAATCTTCCGGTTCCTGCGGCATACATAACCCTATAGATTCAGGTGAAGCTATAGGCTCCGGGGTCATGTTTTTTTTCAGTACATTCACCACAGAAAGCCCCGCCTCTGCAATCACATTGCTGCTACCCATATGATTCCTCCTCCGCTTCATTTATGGGCCCCATATGCCGAAAGTCTGCGTAATGAGGCAAAATATCTGCATCATCCGTCTCTTGGCCCGGTTCTTCTGTCCCCTGCGGCTCGTCCACGTCAGGGACAGGCGGGGGAATATATTCAAAAAACCGCCCCGCATTTGCAAGACCATCTATATAAACGCGGGAAACCTCTGCTCCGTTTTCATTTATCAAAGCAATCTCCATCAGGCTATTTCCTGTAAAAACAGGAGGAACGAAAATCAGTGCCTCGATACCCCTTCCCTCAACCAACAATTCGCCATTGTAATATATCGCCACCCGCGATATTTGTGCATCGCTAATCCACGGCTCGCGTATTTCAAGCGAAATCCTACCGCCCGTTCCGGACGCACGTACCGCTTGCCACCACCCTGCATACTCTTCGGCCCAATCATATGAGATGTTTTTCCTGCCCTCATAAATCCATGCGGACTCAAAAAACCACAAAACAGGTTCGATGCGATATCTCGAGCTAATAAGCCCGTCGAGATTTCTATCAAGCTCAAGCATAGCGGTCGCATATATCTGCTTTCTTTCAAAGACGACCATCCGAGCGGCCATTCTATCATAGATTGCGTCAAAGAACTGATACCTGCTTATCTCTCCTCTTCTATGAAGCGCTTCAAAAGCCTCCATTGATTTATCAGCCGCAGCGTATCGCCCGACAGCCTCATGCAGATCCATAAGTTCAATGCGCGCGCGGTTCGCAAGCGATTCCGTCGGTAACACGCTACCTCCAAGTACGGCGACTCCCTCAACTTCCGAGAAAAGCGTCACGGGAGCGGGAAGCGCGGTTGGTTGTAAAATAACTCTATTAACATCCGTAACAAGCCACGCCGACTTGAAATCAAAATCCTCCGGCATTGAAAAGCCCGTTAATTCGCGAAAGCGGGCGCTGTGCGTACTCAGATGCAAATCGACCGCTGCCAAGTCTCTTTGCGCTTTGTCATTTTTTTCACGCAGTGCGTCTAGCAATGACGACTCAATCCTTGACATCCTGAAATCCGCTTGCGCAAACCCCAACCATACAGATAGCTCTACGAGCATCGCAATCAATTCCGTTTGTTTATTCATTTCCGTGTCGATAGCCATTATTGAACTTAAAACATCGTACGCAATCTGATGACACCGCTGTGTATGTTGTCCCCATAATTGGTATATATCCGAAATTAGCTCGCTAGTCTCGGCATTGGGGTATTCCATGGGGTCTATCCTTAATCTGGCCAGCCTTCCGAGCATATTGTTTTCCCTCGCTTGCAACGCCGGTATTTCAGGGTCGTTTACAAGCGCGGCAGCTATGGCTTCCGCCGCATTGCGCGGCGAGCTAACGTTCAGTGCCTGTCCGGTGCTTAGTACAGGGCTGCCGCTTAGTTCCGGAGCGATCGCAAACGTCGGAGCGCCGCCCAACAGCAACAGAACTGACAAACAAAACGCAACGCACCGTACAATCCCTCTCTTCATCTCCAAGCCCCCTGTCCCCTGATTCTGATCCGCTACGCTGCCGGCGCTATTTCTTCCAGCCCGAACTCAGCGTAGTATCTCAACTCTGCAAATCCGTTTATGCCCCCGTTTGTGCCCCCGTTTATGCCCTCATTTTCGCTTTCGCCTTGAGCTCCTGCGCCCGCCTCTGATCCAAACTGGATCGAATCATCCACTACCTTTTCAAAAGTGAGCAAAATAGGACCCGCTTCGTCACCAAACAACCAGACAATCATCAATGTTGTTCCATATACTTCCCCCAAGGGAAGCGCGCCGTTAGGCAAGCTTATCCCAAGCAGATTCAACACCCGCGACCCCGGACGTGACGCGCTTTCCACCGGCATCACGGCGGGCATTTCCGGCTCGCCGCCCACACGCGGAAGCTCGGCGCCAATACTCATGAACAATTGTGCAAGGCGCGCCGGACGATTCTCATCGGCGTACTCAAACCGTAGCGCGATGCCATATAGTGTGTTGTACAAGTAAAACTCTGTGTCAAATAAAGCCTCGTTCATTCCTGAACCGAAAGCCGAAAATATGTCAACGGGCGACATATTGAGAAGGTTATCAGACGCGAGGCGGCCCCTTGCAAACATTCCTGTAAAGGTAAGCCCTGAACTTCTGTCGGTTAGCGTTCCTGCGCCTTCCGCAAAACCTTGCACGAATCCGCCGGAATAAAGCGTCGATCCCCATCGGAACAGCCTGCCGGTTCCCTCTGCCGTGCCTCTTCTAAACTCGCCTTCATATGTATAGTCGTCCTGCATCGCAAGCTTGCCTATACCAGAAAACATTCCGCCCGCAAAGCCGCCTTCATATATAACCGTGCCATCGGTACTAAAAATCGTTCCAAAGCCTTCGTACAAGTCGTCTAAAAAACCCCCTCTATACCGGATAGTACCCGACTCATAGTACTCTGTGCCGCTGCCTGAGCGCTGCCCTCGGGAGAACTCGCCTGCGAACATCCTTGTTCCTGATTCACTGAATTGCTCGCCCGCGCCGTGGAAAAGTCCGTTTTCAAAAGTTCCCTGAAACTCAAGAATATTTGGTCGTCTGTGCAGCACACCCTGCCCATGGTATACACCTACGGAAAAGCCCCCGCTATATTGCGCTCCCCCATCGGGAAAATACACAGTACCCTGCCCGTGATACATACCGCGTGAAAAATCTCCGCTATAGAACAGATTTCCGCCGTCGTCAAAGAGTGTTCCGCGTCCATCAAAGTCACCCTTATCGAACTCCCCCTCATATTGCAGACTGCCATTTAAATGGTGCAGACTGCCGCGCCCGTGATAGACGCTCATGTCAAAATCTCCCTCATATAGAAGATTTCCATTTTCGCCGTAAAGAACCCCTCTGCCGTCATACTCGCCCATTGTGAACCCGCCTTCGTATATCAGCATGGCATCCGGGGCGAAAAGCCTTCCTTGCCCGTCAAACAATCCCTGCGTAAATGACCCGTCATAATGCACAAAACCATTCTCGTAATACAGCCGTCCCGCTCCTGTGAAATTCCCGTCCTGCAACCGGCCCGTGAAATACGGTTGCCTCCTTTGTTCGTCGAAGTAAATAGCTACTTTGCCGTTGTATTCATCATATTTTTCATCGCCGATGGTGTAGCTTGCCGTAAAAAACCATTGCACAAAAAGCGGCCAGATGTAGAGGTAAAACAGTATCGGGATCACAATAATCAATATTATCAGCAAAGTCAGGAATATTTTCGCTATATACACATTGCCGACCGCAACATAGTCGGAACGTTTTTTCGGCTTTTTCTTCACCGCTCTGGGCAATGCCGTAAAAAGGCTGGGCAGCTTGGTCAGGTATCGCCCGATATTGGTCACATACCTGAGCCGTGACCCTATAATCATAAAGGGCCTGGTTATAAAGTTGCGCAATACCCGAAACGCCTGTGTAAGATTGCGCAAAATCATTGTTAAAAACAAGGCTCCTCATCCTTTCAAACGGGCGCGAAGCGCCGTTACGCGTTGCTGTAATAGGTGTCTGAAATCTTGCTGAAATACTGCTGTGCCGATTCATTCTTAAATGCTGAGTAATAAGGCTGCTTGTCTGCGTTTCTCAAATTGTACTCCGACAGGTACAGGTAATTCCGCGCTACGCCATCTTCAGCCGAGTGTTTTATAATGTCCATAAACATCGCGTAGGCCTTGCGGTAGTCGCCTTTGCTGAACAGGCTAACGCCTACGTCAAACTTATCTGAAAAGCTTTTTTTCAGTTCAAAAAGCGAAAGCGGGTCGCTGTCGTATATATCATAAAAATCGACAGTTTTTCCTTCATCGCCGGCGGACATAGTTCCAACCCTGCGCATATTGTAATCTTCACCAATTATTTCCGCGTACAGCTCCCCGGTAGCAGCAACGTATATGTCACTGCCAAAGCAATTGCGAACTAATGTCTCCGCAAGGGTATAAGTATCAGATATAGCCGTGGGTTCCATACGTGTCTTGTCTCCCATGAATCCAAGCGTCAGGTCTCCCTTTGTCAACACAACACGCAAATCGACCTCAATGCCGGTTTTCTCGGCATGGTAATTGTTGAACTTTCTGCACACATCGCGGATCGAGAGCGCCGCATCCACCGCGCTCGACGCGCTACCCTCAAAAACGCCGTCAAAGCCGTTGTACAGGAAGTTATAGACCGTGCCGCCATATTGGCTCACCAGAGGGACGATGTTCTCAAGCACAAGATTCGCGCTTTCGAAGAAATCCACGTCCTGCACACCTGAAATCCCAAACCGGATGAAGACAACATATGCGCCTTCTATTCTTGTTTGAAGATCCTTTTCCACCTTATCAACCCGTGTTTCGCCGAGCAATTTTAAAAATCTTTCAGGAACAAACCGATGATACGACATGCTCAGCGTCTGCAGGCTATTATCATTTTCCTTGAGTATCTCCGCCAGTTTTTTGATGTGTCTGTACAGCTCTCCGGTTTCGTCCCCCGAGCTTATCTCAGGCACGGATTCATACCATCCCAAGCCAAAATCGTGCAGCGCCTTGCTCAACTTCTTGAGCGTTATCACATGGAATACCGTGGAAAGTATTATTAGTAATGACAGCAAAACGCCCAATATCAGAAGGAAATTATTGACCATTTCCGCAAAACTTCTAATGCTGCTATCGAGCTCCGATGCATTCACTATGACGCAAAGCACGGTTCTTTCGCCGTCCACCGTTATATCAGTTGGCGCAATGTGCGCAATCATTTCTCCAAACTCTGTTGACAGGGTAGTGTACCACCCTTCTGCATCGTCATCATGCGCAGCGGCGCTGTCATAAATCTCATTTATGATTTCATGGTACGGTAAAAATGTGCTTATTAGGATACCCGGCGGATACTTCCCGCCGGAGGCCGCCAATGATAACCTACCGTCGCCGAGAGCTATCAGATATGCAAACATCGGGCTGTTATTGCGCTCGTCAAGATTGTATTGTTCGCCGAATCGCTCCATAAATCTGTCATACTCCAAAGCGGAGGAGCCCGGGGCGACACTTGTTTTAAGTGAGGATAGCAGCACATCCGCGTTTGATCTGATGTTTTCCCTGTATGAGCGCCGGAGCGACTCCCCGACAGCGGGAATGAGCAAGTATTCCGATAGGATAAAAAACGCGATGAAAACAACGAGCGCTGTGAGCAATATCTCCCGCATCACCATTGGCATCCTCATGCGCATGAAATGCACGAAGAACTCCCAAATCAATATCGAAGCGATGATGATGCCTGCAATAGCGGCAATAAGCGCAAACCAGTCGCCGAGGTCCGCTTGCCTGTGCGAGCTCAGGCTGGTTATGCGCGGCAGAAAAGTGAATCCGCCGAGGTACAGCTCGCTGCCGATTTCCGTGCGCAAAACGCCCAATACATTGCCGACACCGCTGACGGCGATGTCGTGCATGTCCCTGAACGCGGCTTCCCTTTCCGCTGATACGATGAATGTTCCGGCTATAACGGCAATAGGCCGCAACTGCCCGATCGACGATGAATATATCGTGCCATTTGCGGCGTCTCTCATATAAAACACACCTGCGCCGTTCCAGAAGCGGTCGATGCGCCTGTTATTAAAGCCACTACCCTCGCCCAGTATCTCCTCAGTGCCGCCGATACCATACATGGCAAGTGTTCCATCAGAAGCTGAAATGACCAAGCCTCCTCCCGGGAGCGCGTGCATTGCCGTTATATTGGCACCGGGGGCAAGGCGCGGCGTATGCTCTCCTATTTTACGCACCGGCTCATCGACTGTGTCTTTAATATGAACGTATATGTCTATAGCGCCTTCCTCGGCTCCGGGTCCCGCAAAATATACATGGCGGTCGTCCTCGTCCGGGGAGGACACCATCTGATAAAGGCTGTCCCTGAAAACAGAGCGCTCGCCGGAGAAAATATTTTCGAGAAAACTCCCATCTTCGCGGAAAGCCGCGATTTTCAAGTTGCCTATCATTTGCGTTTCCGGTTCGTATTCGTAGCCTATTACCCAGATATTCTTATTTTGCAGTATGTATAATCTGTCGATAAAGAACTCTGCACCAAAATATGGGGTAATGTCCGTCCTGAGCCACTGCTCGCCTGTAGAATCAAGCACAATGAGGCTTTGGGCGACACCCTCCTTGCGTATAAAGAAGATGTTCCCAAGCTGATCGACCGTGAAAGCGTAGTCCCATATGTTTGAATCGCCCTGAACAAAAGGATTTATCAGCGCATTTCCAAACATTACGAAAACGCCGGTTGATAGTATTATTATAATAATTACCAAACAAAAAGCCTTTACCACCGGCTTGCCCATCCTAAAAATATTAAGCCCTCACGGGTATGACATTTTAGCATTTTTTAAGTGGAGAGTCAAATACTTTTTGGGTTGTTTCATAGCCTGAAAGTCGGATAATATGCACTCAAAATATATACTCAAAACGTGAACACATTGCAACCGCAAGCTTCCTAGCAACAAAATGGATGGTTTGAGTATATGTTATCCGACTTTTAGGTTCATAGGGCAATCATGGTTACAAGTCACAGGGAGTGTAAGTTTTTGGTGCATCTCTTGGAAAAGGTGGTACTTATGCGCTCCTTTTCGCTCAAAGGCGCTTCCATGCGCCTATTCGCGCGCTCCGCATCCTTGCTCCGCTTCTCGGATCGCATAAATACCACCTTTTCCAGGTAAGTCTGACCTGTAACCAATCATGTCGGCGGTGGCTCTGTCGGTGGCGGAT
>Ga0099364_10004006_pt1 | contig 22441 bp, 27 predicted proteins | sample TergutTh196P3_FD_73070 | JGI IMG/M metagenome (GOLD analysis project Ga0099364, IMG submission 73070) | Microcerotermes parvus P3 segment gut microbial communities from Pointe-Noire, Republic of the Congo - Th196 P3 | ecosystem: Host-associated > Arthropoda: Insects > Digestive system > Gut ...
GAGGGACATTACATAATTACCAAATGTAAAATGGATGTTTCTGGCTCATTAGGTGCTACAAAAATTCATTAGTTTTTGCTACACTTTTTCCTTGACAAAAACACTTTTAGATTCGAGCTTATTGCCTTTTACAATTTCCGCAAAATACGTTTTTGCAGATGAGGCAAAGTTCGAACTTGCGGTAATACTGCCGTTTACAATCGTATGTGTCAGGGGTACGCCGGAATCGGTAATTATGTTGAAGCCCGATGTACCTTGTTGGATACTTGGTACATTGCTTTTCCCTGAATTTTGCTTGTGCCATACCTTGTGGCTGTTCTTAAAATAATAATAATTAGATGGCGTTTGGGTACTTGATGAACGGATAATCCATTGTTTGTGCAATGTTTTTCCGTTAGATGAAATCTTGGATACCTTGATGGCGTTGTTGGCGTTGGGGTGGTAATTGTCCCTGCTCAAAACCCCTCCGGGGGAAACGCTACCACCACCGCCAACATCAATCGTTATCGCTCCGGTAGGGGTTGCCAAAAGCGACAGCAACGAGAAGCAGATTAAAAAAATGCTTAGAAAACGCTTAAACATAGTACATCCTATCCTTTCCAAAATAAAACGAACCGGGACACTCCCGGCTCGTTCGGTTTATTGATTTGTCACCATTTTATGGTTTTGGTTTTGTAGCAATTCTCCCATCCGTTAATGGCACCTCCATGGCATTTGTCGCAGTTTTTGCAGGTGATCATCTTGGCACATCTCTGTCTGGTACACTTAGAGCATAGACTTTCGATGATTTGCTTTTCCTTTTTAGCACAGAAGATGTTACCATATCGGCGGCCTATGCAGTTTTTCGTACTCTTGCCAGTTCTGTTATTGTAGTGATACCGGCAGTGGTATTCAATTGTTTTCTTCCCGCCGAAGCCGTCCGGTATGGTGTAAGAATCTACCCTTTTGTATGTCCACGTCTTGCCTTGATAGCGGATGGTTTTGGTTTTCGGCCAGTGGTTTTTCCCAGACACCTTTGCGCTTTTAGGCTTCGTCCAACTGCCGTATACCGTTTTATCATCGGCAGTCTTATAGGCACGAATACGGATGTGGTAGGTCTTTCCGGCTGTCAGTTTTTTGCCCTTACACTTCTTGATAGTGTGTCCTTTTACGTTACGGAGTGCCTTGGAGGTACGCCCGGTTTTGTTGCCTTTGTGGTTGAGCATTGAGGTTTTGCCTTTGGCAAACTTTTTGCTCCTCGACACAGCAATTTGGTAGCCGTCAACACCTTTTACGGTTTTGAACCGGATGTCAATCTGCCGTGCCATGCCGTTTGTTGCCTTGAAGCTTTTGGGGGCGGCGGGGTTGGTTTCACCGGTTGCGGCACTTGCCAGCGGCAGGGCAAGCACTAAAATAAGTGCTATGCTTATGATTTTTTTATACATGGCGTTCAGCCTCCTTATTTTAGTGGGGTTTTTACAGTCACAGTGCATTGAGCAGTTTTGCCGTCCGGGGTTTTGGCAGTAATTGTCGCCGTGCCCGCCTCTATGCCTGTGATAGTGCCGTTTTCTGAGACTTCGGCGGTTTTTGTGTTGCTGCTGCTCCAAGTGATGGAGTCCGGCGAAACATTGACCTGCATTTTATAGGTATTGCCTTTGGTGAGGGTCAGTTTGTCTTTGTTTAGCGTGAGTTTTTCCAGTTGGCCGCCGTTTGCTCCGGGGGGTTCATCGCCTATGCCGATATGAAGCTCGCTGTCCTGATTTTCAGGTTTTTCGTCAGGCAGTTCAATTATGGGTTCGTCCATCTCGGCTGAATCGTCACTTACCTCTGGAGTTGCCGAGGTTGGGGATGCTGCGGGTTCTTCAACGCCGCCCCGGAACGATGCGATTAGTGCTAAACTCAAAATGATGCCCAGGCACACAGCACAAATTATGACTGCTTTGGTTTTGTTCGTCAAGGGTAAAATCCTCCTTTTTCTAATATTTTAATACATATAGGGAACGTACCTCCTGCGGCACACGCAAATCCATAAGATTTTGTCCTGCGAAGCGTACCGGAAGGGTTAGCTCAAATGTCGTTTTTAGCTCCAGTATATCCCCATTTAGAGTTTGGGTGAGGGGGCCTCTGTAGGTATAAATAATGCCCCCTTCACTGCCGGTATGATATAGTGCGGAACCATTTTTTACAACATCAAGCTCTTGGAGAAGCTGCTCTGTAAAGGCTTGGTCATATTCCGTAAGGTTGGTTTCATTGTGGCCGTTTTTGATTGACTGGTAGATGATGACGGCGTTTTCAATCAAAAAACTGTCCAGTGTCAATTGTGTGGTTTCCCTTGCCATGCGGAGGGATGTAATCAGTGATGAGTAGGTTAAAACTGCCAGAAAAATCATGCTGATGCCTACAACCATAATAGCCGTCCAGAACGAGGAATTTCCTTTTTTGTTTGTCAAAGCGTCCAAATTTTATCACCTCATTTCCAATAACGCTGTGACAAACCTGTGTGCCGGGTCGTGATTGTTATTGGGATATTGAACAATCCGATTCCCTTGAATGCTGTAAGACAGGTTACAGTCAGCTCCATTTTTTCCCCTAACTGCACGGTTTTTTGTGTTGGGTTAAAGTACACGGCATCCCAGCGTACAGTCATTGCGGGCAGACCCGCCTCGAGCCTTAATTCTTCCTGTCTATTTGTTATGTTCACTGAGAGCCGTCCCTCTGCGGTTGCTTCCGCCAGCAGCTTTTTTGTGAAGTGATCCATGTTGAGCTGCAAGGCTATGAAGCTAAAGGTGTTCAAGGCTAAAACCAACAGCATCATAGCAGCCAGAACTGTTACTATGACATCAATGTACCCCTCGCCCCTGCGGGTAAGGAGAAAATTTTTTACGCCGTGTTTTCGTCCTAAATTGTCCATTGTCATCCCCCTCCGAACATAGCACTCATCGAGGATAAAACCTCAACAACAATAATCACCACATAAGACATCATAAAGCAAAAAAGCAAGCTCATAGAGAGCCGTTTTACCTTGGGAGGGACCTTTAATGCACGCTGACGGAGCATCTGACGGCCTATATCGGCAAACCGAACGGATAGAACCGTCCAGTACATATCGGTTTCATCGCCTTGGATGACACTAATCAGACCCCTGATAACATCGGACAACATGGGACTTCCCACCCTGCCCTCTAATCGGGTAAGAGCCGCTTCATAGTTCCCTGAGTGCATATCGGCTACCGTGATGTTCAGCTCGTGCTGAAATTCCTTGACTGTTGACTTTCTGTAATCCTCTAAAATCGAGAGGACACTGCGGTTATGCTGTAAAGTTTTCTCTATAAATGCAACAAATCGGGGCAATTCAAATTCAATAGCACTACGCTTGTCTTTGATGCGTTCCCTGACACTGCCGATCTCCTTCAAATACACCATGAAGCCCAAAATAATGAACACCGGCGAGAGTATTGGGAAAATAAAAAAGAAGGGGATCGCTGTCATGCCCGCCGCCAAGCCCACGACCAACCCTTTGGCTATGTGAAGCTCAGGCGAAATATTGAGACCCGCCGTCTGCAAGTCAGACACGAGCTGAAGCCTTTTAAATTCATTGATGCGTACCCATTTAGACAGCCGGACAGCCAATTTGTGTATTCCAAGCTCTAGACCGACCATCCCCTTTGCTTGATTTTTAGACAAATTGTAGATAGCCCTCGATGCCCTCATCGTAGGCAGCCCCAAAGTGTCCGCTAAAATAAAATACAGTGCCAAGCCCACTAAAATCCCTGTTATAATCGTCATAAATCCGCCTCCTATCCTAGCGTTTGTATTCAATGGGTTTGGTATATTTGAACATGAACGCAGCCGTTACCAATATGACCCCGGCTGAAAGTGCAAGCACGATTTTACCCGGCAAGCTGAACAGCATGGTATGAAACCAGTCTTTGTTAATTAAGTAGAGCAATGGAATATTGCCCGCAACCATTGCCGCCATAGTCCAGTATTCCTTGCGGGGTTCCATGAGCAGGGTCTTGAGTTCACTGTTGACCAAGCGTACATCGGTGAGTTTGCCCGCCACCGGCATGAGGGAGTTTTTCTGGGTGCGGTCATTCTGGCAGGCTATGAGCGTGTCACACCATTCGTAGTAAATCTGATTGTCAATACGTTCCCTCAAATGCTGTAAACCTAACGGAATATCAGCGTTGATGACAGTCGCTTCCGCAATAAACCTCTTGAAAATATCCCGCACCGGAGGCTTGATGTAGTCGAGGTTTTCCCGTATGGCCGCCACGATATTGTCATTGCGCATATACGAGGTTGTAACGATGCTCAGTGCCGTTTCCAGCTCCTCCTTGACGTGCTTGTCATAATATGACAAGTTGGATTTTGCGTAAACAAAGGGAATCAGAGCCATTGCAACGGCTGAAATCGGTGCTAAAAATAGGTTGCCAATCAGTCCGGCCAATACCCCGCCCATGACGAACAGGGTTATTGACACAACGCAGACGGCGGTAAACATATTTTCCTTGCCGGTTGACACCAACGCATTGTGAATGTTCCGTATCTCAATGGCAATCAAGCTTTTTTTCTTTTTACCCATGGCCTCCTTGATTTGCTTGCGTAGGCTCTGTTTGGGTGACATCATTTTCAAAATATCATCGGAAATCTGTTCGGGTGTCAGGTTCAGCAAGAGAGCGATTGCCCCGGCGAACAAAAGTGCAGACAGTGCGGGTAAAAGTATCACGAAAATGAAACCTCCTTTGCAAAAAATAAACGCCGTGTTGTTTCACACAGCGTTCAGAGAAATTTTTGAAAAGCCATTGACAGACGGATTGGATAGAGGTATAATAAAAATAGAAAGGGCAAGACTTTGACGGTTACGCCTTAAGTTTAGTTATTTTGAAAAAATAACCCTTACTTTTGGCGAGCGGGGGTTATTTTTTCATATTTCGATTCGCCATGATAGCGACAACAGCAATAACAGCCATTGATACTATGTAAGCAATTTCCATACGACCACCTCCTTTCGTAGAAAGGTGGGTGGCATAACCGCCCGGCTTGCGCCGTTTTCAGTCTTACCCTTTTGCTGCCGGAATTGTTCCGGCAGTGTTTATTGTACATCATTTTCCGCCTGAATACAATGGCCTTTTGCAAAATTTAAGCGTTTATTTGCACATTGCCTCTGTGCCCATGGTGAATTTCCGCAGAATATCCTGCGGTACGCCGTATTGCATGAGCTTTTGCTTTAGTCCCCCGGATATGCTTTCCGGCTTTTCAAAATTCCCTTCCATGCTGAATTTACCGTTATGGTAAGTGTTTTTTGTGATTTTGTATCTGTAAAGTGTGCGATACCTGCGTTCACCGCCCGGAGTAATTTCAGCCTCGGCGATTTCCATGAGCTTGCGGGAGTTGTCCTCTAACTTATGGCAAAACACCACAATGGGGAATGCCTGTGCTGCCTGGATCAGCGAAGTGCTGAAATCTATGGGGAATTTCTTTTGGCACAGCAGGGCAATCCGCAGATGTGTCCGGGCACAGTCCCCGGCGTGAACGCTGCTGACCACGGTATGCCCGGTGAGGGATGCCTCCACCGCCGAATAGCACTCCACATCCCGCATTTCGCCCACCACAACAATGTCCGGGTTAAACCGCAAGGAGCTTATAACCAACTTTTCCTGTGAAATGTCATAGGCTTCATTGTCCGATGGACGCGACAGGGTATGCACAACATTGTTGCTCACACGACCCTCCGCCTCACGAACCAGAGACAGCTCCCGGGAGCCGGATTCTATAGTGAAAATTCGCTTGTTGTCAGGAATGTCAGTGAGCAGACAGTTGAGCAGGGTGGTTTTGCCTGAAGAGGTTGCCCCGGCTGACACCACCGAAACGCCGTATCTTACGCACATGGCTAAAAAGTCCAGCATTTCCTCGGTTGCCGAACCGCTTTCCAACAGCATTTCCCGTGTTACCCGCTGCGGGTGCAGCAATCTGATGGAAACGGCGATGCCTTGACCCTCGTCTATAATCGGCTCCTTGATGGCGGTAATCCGGGTATTGTTGGGCAGATGCCCTTGGGATATGGGTGTGCTGTTGTCAATAATCATGCCTGAATTATGAAGCAGCCGCTTGACAATATCGGTTGCGTGACCGGGCGAGTGAAAATGCTCATCGAGCTTTTCAATCCGTCCGTCTGTATAGGTGAGGGCTATGTCGTTCCATGAATTTACATTGATCTCCTCCAAGAGCGGCGAACCGAGGTACGGCGTGAGAATTGAATACTCTGCCATTTCTCGATACAGGCGGCCGGTCAGGTCTTCCAATGTGCTTTTGTCCATGTGTTTATCAACATCACGCAAGTATTTTCGGATGTATGACTTTAACTGACCGTCCTTCTCCGTATCGCTCAGGGCGGCGGCGTAATGGGCGGTGATATGCTCCTGTGCCAATGCCAGCAGTCCCCAAAAATCATATTTCAAAAAATCCTCCTCCATTCATTGTAAATTGTCCATTATCAATTGTCAATTGCCGTCACCATCCCAACAATAGATTTCATTGCGCCGTTCCATTTCCGATCGGTCACAGAAGCCAGCAACTGCCCTTCTGCCATCTGCCATTTGAGAGCCGGGCAGTGGGGAATGATAAAGCTGATGTTTTGGAAATAATGTCTAACTTGATCGGACGGTGAACATGGTTCTGTTTCCACTAATCCGGAAAAACTGACTTTTTGCTTGCAGAAGCTTTGATAAAGCGGGAGCTGTGACGAGAAAAAGCTGACACTTTTCAAGGTGGGGCTGTGCAGCTGAAATACGGTATCCGCTCGAAGCACAGCCGCCTGATTGAGTGTCCAGTCTAAGTTTCCGGCACAGTCAATAATCACTGTGTCGGCCGATTGTGCGGCTAGTTCTATCATCAGATTGGCGTGTTCTTTCAGGGGTTCAGGGTGGGTATATCTGTTATCTCTGCCTGTGTATCCCAAAAAGCCTGTGCCTGCCATATTGTCAGCCGGAACCATGTGAGTCAGAAGTTCATGGGTTGTGATTGCCGGCTTGGCCAGCAGCGACCCGATTGACGGCAGGTTGTCTTTTCTGTGATGCGGAAACAAAACGGGGAGCGTGGGGGTTTGGTTGTCTGTAAAAATACAAATGACCATCTCTTTTTTTGTTTCATAAATCTCCCGTGCCAATTTGATGGCAAAGGTGCTTCTGCCGCTGTTGGGCGACCCCCAAATTGTGATGACCCTACCCATTGCTGTCCTCCGCCTTTCTCTTTGAAAATACCTTTTTTTGTGAATTTAAGAGTTTTTCAGCCTTGGCTTCATCGTCCCGGCAGACCAACGCAATGTGCATATGCACACTCTTTTCGTAACCGGCCAACAGCTTGCCTTGTGCCTCGTTGACCAACAGCGTAACAGTAGACGGCTGTTCGTTGTTTTCCTCATCTTGGGCGATTTGTTCTGCATCATTCCCGTTGGATGACGTGGCGGTAATGACACGGATGTATGTTAATTCCGGGGGGATTTCAGCGATGCCGCCATCTTTTTCCGTTACCAAAATACTAACAATATCGCCGTTTTTCAGCTTGCCCGACATCCCGGCTGAGGAGCAGATTGTACGCTCCGGCTCTGGATATGCCGAGGAATTGTGCCACCTCCGGGGCGGAAAGGGACACGGGGAGCTGCTCGATGGATGTGTAGCGTTGTTTCATAGGCGACCTCCTAAAATTATTTAGATAATCTTTTTGAATTTCGTTTGGATTATCTGAACCCATTGTAATTCACGCTTGACAAAAAAGCAATAGAATTGTACAATGTTTTTTAGAGTTATGTGGATTTTCAAATATCGGGCGAATCCATATTTTCCAAACAAGGGAGAGGTTTTCGTGTTTGAGTTTACCGCAAAAGATAAATACAGAAAAATCCGAGAAGGTACTGACGAAGTTTCTTTCTCGTATCTTGCAAACTATGTCAGCGTTGATTTGGACAAGCGTGAGCTGGCGATTGCGGTTGACGACCATTTTATAGATATAGAAGAAAAGCTGGACGAGGACGAAAAACCAGAGGACTGGGAGCATCCGCTCCTGCCGCAAGCCGGAATGGTGGTTACAAGTCCTGTTGGGGAACAGTTGATTGAGTTTTGCGAGGCGGATATTGAGCAGCATATGAAATTTACGCTTTCGATGATGTCTATATTCTCAAAAGAGGAAAAAAAGACCGAACAGAAAGACCAATATTTGCATTATTATGACAATTACGAATATTTTGCAGGAATTGCCGAGGATGTGATGCGTTCCAATCTGTATGTTCACATTTTTCCGCCGCTTATCTATAAGCGGTCGCTTGAGATGTGCAAAGCGTATTTTCTGTATCTCCGCTCTTTGCAAAAAGAATATCGGCAGTTGCTGGATTTCTGCTTCAATGCGGATTTTTACAAAGAAGAACTGGCGGGAATCACTGCTGCTTCACGATTTACGCTGTATTGCGAAGTCGCTCCGGTTGCTCCCATTCGGTCGATGAATATATCATTTCGTTTTCTGCGTTCTGGTTTTGGAAATGCCTCAATGCCCGTTCGAGATAAACAAGCATACGAAGAATTTAAGAAGAATCCTGCCAAAAAGTTGCAAATTCAGAAAAGAGAGCCAAACGCATTTGAGCAACGGTTCAACATCAATCCCATCCAGACAGAGTTAGCCCGCATTATGCCTGTTCCTATCGTTTCCTCGTATAGATGCCAGTCATTAGATGAAATACTCTACCTAGAATTTGAAAAAATGCTGGAACTGGATATGCAGATTAAACGGTGTAAAAACTGCAACCGGTATTTCATCCTCAAAGGCAATTATCAGACCGAATACTGCGACCGTATTCCAGATGGCGAAACGCAGAATTGTCAGGCTATCAGTGCCACGGCGAAGTATGCACAAAAAGTGAAAGACAACCCTGCCTTGGCGATTTTCAACAAATCCTACAAGCGTTACCACGCACGGCTGAAAGTTGGTTCGGTCAAGCCCGATGCCTTCAAAAAGTGGAAATATGAAGCTGTGATGATGCGGGATAGATGCTTGGACGAGGAAGTGACGGTTGAGGAATTTACAGCGTGGATTGACGGGTATTTTGGGTGATTTTTTGGGAGGTGTGGCCGTGAATCCGTTTTTCAAACAAGTCTATGATATTGTAGAACAAATCCCGCTCGGCAAGGTTGTGTCCTACGGACAGATTGCCCGAATGCTGGGGCAACCTCGGGCGGCTCGACAGGTGGGTTGGGCAATGCGGAACTGCCCGGAGCATTTGCCTTGGCAGCGTGTGGTTATGGCGGATGGCTCGGTGACAGGCGGGGTGTATTCTGAGATGCGTAAGGCTCGGTTGGAGGATGAGGGTGTTGTGTTTTTGCCGGATGGCCGGGTGGATATGGAGAGGTGTGACTGGGGGTGAGGTTTTTTGGGAATTTGCTGATAAATGCTTGTCGGTTGGAGGGGGATGGTGTATAATGGGTCAAGCCGTGCAAGGGACGCTAAATAATGTGTGTGTTTTTCAAACCTTGGATTTGGAGTGTGGATACAATGATTTCACCATCGGAAGTCAATTATAGGGCGGAAAGACTGGACGATGAAAATTACAAATTACGGTCATTTCTTAAAAATCGTGCAGACGAAAAAGAGCTGGACAGGCAGTTTTTAGAGTTGCATAATGAGCTGTTTGAAAATTACGATTGTAGTAATTGCAGAAATTGTTGCAAGGAATATGCCGCAATCTTAAAAGAAACAGAAACCGAGGCAATTGCAGCTTTTTTGCAGATGTCAAAAGAGGACTTCATAACGCAATATGCCAACAATGGCTGTGATAGATATGAATTGAAAGACACTCCCTGCTGTTTTTTGACAGATGAAAACATCTGTCAAATCGAAGATTGCAAACCGCAAAACTGTAAGGACTATCCATACACCAACAAACCCGGCAGATTGTGGAGTCTGCTTGGGGTTATGGGGTCTGTATCCGTTTGCCCTGTTGTGTTTGAGATTGTTGAGCGGTTGAAACGATTGTATGGATTTAGGTCAAAACGGTAAAAACGCTTGCTGAATGCTGTAAATTTTGGTATAATCCTGTGACTGACAAAACTAAGAAAGCGAGGTGCAGATGTGAACAACACTCCGATGCTGTTCAACAATAAAATAATGGACAAGTATATGTCTGCATTTTCGTGTGAACAGATTGCTGATTATGCCCGAAAACACGCCGAAATGCTCAAATGGAAAACCTCTATTGAGAACAGCGACCTCCAAAAAACGAAAGAAACCGCTGTGCAGGGCAAATTCGTAGAGTCCGTTTTTGAGAAAATCTTAGGATATACTACTTTTTTAGAGGGCGGCGAATGGAATCAGCGGCAGGAATCCAAAACAATATTAGACAGTACCACATCCGATGGTGCGTTGGGATTTTTTACAGCAAACACCGAGCTTGTTAAAGCTGTTATAGAACTGAAAGATGCAAACACCAATCTTGACAAAAAACAGCATCGCAGCAATCACCTCACCCCAATTGAGCAGGCGTTCAGCTATGCCCATAAAAACGGTTCTTCCTGCGGTTGGGTCATTGTGTCAAACTTTCGGGAAATCAGATTGTACAAGAGCCTGAGTTCGCTGGAATATGAAAGATTTTTAATCACTGATATGGACAACGAGGATGAGTTCAAACGATTGTATTTCTTGCTGTGCCAAGAAAACCTCATTGAAAAATCGGGGAAATCCCTTGTAGATAGACTGTATGATGATAACGAACAGGCGCAGGCAGAAATAACAAACGAGTTTTACGACACCTATAAAAAACTGCGTGTGGACTTGTTTTATGCTTTGAAAGAAAACAACACTCAAACCGATGAGATGTTGCTATTTTCTAAAGCCCAAAAAATCCTTGACCGCTTTATTTTCATCTGCTTTTGTGAAGATAAAAATTTATTGCCAGTGGGCATTTTCAAATCGGTCATAGAAGCGGCAAAGACATCTTTTGTGTTGAAACCAAACCGCTTGTGGGAACAACTTTGCGGTCTGTTTGATTCTGTTGACAAAGGAAATCCTCCGATGAAAATCAACGGATACAACGGCGGTTTGTTCAAACAAGATGCTGATTTGGACAGTCTTATCGTACCCGATGAGATATTGGAGCGGTTTTCGTCTTTGTCAGACTATGATTTTGAATCTGACCTCAACGTAAATATTTTGGGGCATATTTTTGAACAGAGCATTTCTGATCTTGAACAGCTCAAAGCCGAGATTACAGAGGCAGAAGTTGACCGAAAGGGCAGCAAACAAAAAGCCGATGGCATTTACTACACCCCCCACTATGTCACGAAATTTATCGTTGAGAAAACCATCGGACGATGGCTTGATGGTGAAAAAGAAAAGATTAAGTGTGAATTGATTGGCACGAGCGGCTTTAGGTCAGGTGCTGCGATTGTTAAAGAATGGACAGATGTCCCTGAAGAAGTATTAAAAGGCGAAGGAAGCATAACTTACAAAGCAATCGTAAAGCTACACGTTGCCTTTTGGGAAAAATACATTGAACGGTTGAAGACTATCCGTGTACTTGACCCGGCCTGCGGGAGCGGGGCGTTTTTGAACGAGGCTTTTGATTATCTGTGTGCAGAGGGATTGTATGCGGTTGAAATGCAATCCTCTTTAGGCGGCGGGCAAATATCGCTGTTTAACTGGGACAAGCATATTTTGCAAAACAATTTGTTCGGTGTTGACCTCAATGTGGAAAGCGTTGAGATAACCAAGTTGTCCCTTTGGCTCAAAACTGCTCGTGCTGACAGAGCGTTGGCATCTTTGGACGGAAATATCAAATGCGGCAATTCCATCATCAACTCCACCGAACTTGCGGGGGACAGAGCCTTTGACTGGAACGGCGAATTTTCTGACATTATGGATCAGGGCGGGTTTGATGTTGTCATCGGCAATCCGCCCTACGGTGCGGCGTTGTCAAAAGCAGAGAAGGAGTATATTACAGAGAATTTTGAGACAACCGAGGGAAATTTTGATACATACAAGACGTTTATAGAGCTTGGTATGAAATTGACAGGGCAGGGAGGATATATGGGCTATATCACGCCCAACACCTATTTTGTTTTGGAGCAAGGTGGAAAGAAACTCCGCAAATTCCTATTTGAAAATTGCACCTTGCTTGATATAGTCGAACTCTTTAATGTGTTCCCAACAGCAGTTGTTGAACCTGCTATTTCTGTGTTTCAGAACAAAGAACCTATGCCCAATGAAGTGTTTGAAGTCGTTTCTGTACCTCGGAAAATAGAACTATCCTCAACATTTATTGCTGATGGTATAAAAACCTTGTTTGAGCAAAGAAATTTGCAAAAACGTGAAGGGTATCTTTTCAATTACAGAGAAACGGAATATACAAAAAATCTGCGTAAAAAAATTGACGATATGGCAAAGCCGCTATCCGAATATTTCAAAGTATTAAACGGAATGAAGCCCTATGAAGTAGGCAAAGGTACCCCTCCACAAACAAGAGAAATTGTGGATACTAAGCCCTTTGAAGGATATGTGAAAATAGATGACACTTGGTTTCCGTATGTTAAGGGGAGAACTTTTCATAGATATACAGACCGTTGGGACAAAACTTACATAAAGTACGGTGAGTGGCTGGCGGCTCCAAGAGACCCCGAAATATTCAAAAACGAAAAGCTGTTTGTACGCCAAACAGGAGATTATCCGATCGCCAATTATGATGAATCGGGCAAAATCTGCAAAGATTCTGTCCACTGTGTACGGAATTTAGAGACATTTTCTGATGTTTCATTGAAATATGTGTTGGGACTGATAAATTCCAGCCTAATGGAATGGATATACCAATATGATAACTTCCAAGACGTTGGCAAACCTCTTGCACAAGTGAAAAAGGCTTATGTTGAGAGATTGCCTATCGTCATTGCTGATGACCAGTCCACCGTCATCGCCCTTGTAGACAAACTCTTGGAATCCTGTCAAGAACGGCACGACAAAGCCAAACAATTCACCGAATACTTATCTCAAATCTACGCCCCGAAGTCCATCAGCGAAAAACTACAGAAGTTTTATAAGCTGGATTTCAAGGGCTTTATCGGCGAGCTGAAAAAGCAGAGCGTAAAGCTCACGCCCACACAAGAGATGGAACTGATGCCGCTGTTCAATGAGAAGGCGGCTGATCTTGCGGCGTTGTCGCAGATGATTGAGCGGTTGGACGGTGAGCTTGACGATGTGGTGTTTGCGTTGTATGGGCTGACGGAGGAGGAGCGGGCGATTGTGGGGGGCATAAATGCTGAAATCACGGGGAATCAAATTATCTGAAAGGAGACATCCGTTTATGGAGCAGCGTATTTTTGACAAGAAAAATGTAATTCTTACACGAATTACCGAATCTGATTTGGAGTCTTTCCTCGTTGACTCTGATATTGACGATGAGGGGAATACTGTATTTCGTTTTACAGAATTTGCAAACGCAATTATTGAAACTATCCCAGAGTATGTGTTTGCTAATTATCAAAACCCAGATATTCCTCAAACGGATGCTGTTGAAAGGTTGCGAGAAGCCGCCAAAAGCATTTATAGGATTAAAGAATATGACCTTATGAGAAAGGCCTGCTTGGAGAATGATGCAGAAGCACAAACCGAAGTAGATGCACTACTGCATCGAAAACGTGGTGAGTTTGGAGAACTTCTGCTGCACTTGTTGTTGCGTGATTTTCACGGGACAATTCCACTTGTTTCTAAGGCGTACTTCAAAGATGCGACAGGTGTAGCTGCACATGGATTTGATGCAGTTCATATTTCTCAGGCGGAAAAGATTCTTTGGTTGGGCGAGAGCAAATTTTATGGAGACGGAAAGAAAGGTGTTAAGGCTCTGATAAAAGACATTACTACTCACTTTTGCAAAGACTATCTAAACGAGCAAATCCTCATCATCAAAAAGAATTTGGAGTGCAATGAAATCCCACAACGAGATGAATGGATTGATGTGTTGAATAGTTCCACCAAGCTATCTGACCAAATAGATATGATAAATATCCCCTTGCTGTGTACCTATCACAATGAAATTTACAATCTATACAACGATTTGAATTGCGATGAAGCGATTACCTACCACGAAACAAATATACGTGATATTAAAGCGTATTTTGATGCGAAAAATAATCACCCGCTTAAAGACAGGCTTAATATCCTTTTGATATTATTCCCTGTACACGATAAGACTGCACTTGTCAGAATGCTTCACGAAAAATTGTGGCATATGCAAAGTATGTGAGGTGAGAGGATATGGATATTATCAACGATATTAGGCAAGCTGAGGAACTGACATATGACCGTAGCTTTGCTTGGGCGCTACAGTGCGGAAAATTGCTGACAGGTTCTGACAGTGATAGAATTGTCGTGCGTTGTGCGGCTATCCATATTCTCGACAAATGGAGATATGTCCCAGAGGAAACAAAGCCCATATGGGCAGACATTATTGAGGCAATTGGCTTTTACCCTTATATTTCCAAAAACGCCGAAAGTATCCATCTTGATACACTCGCAGATGAGATTCGCCAAAAAAGTTTTCTCTCAGACTTTTTACCAAATACATATATGCACAGTAAACAGAAAGAACTGTCGGACTATTTGCGTTCAGACAAGAATGTGGTCGCAAGTGCCCCGACAAGTTTTGGGAAAAGTCTTTTAATAGAAGAATTGGTTGCTTCTCAGGAATACCGTAATATTGTGATTATCCAGCCTACTCTCGCTTTGCTAGATGAAACAAGAGTAAAACTAAAAAAATACAAGACGCATTATAAAATCGTTGTGCGAACATCTCAAGACCATACGCCAGAAAAAGGGGACTTATTTCTGCTTACTGCGGAAAGAGTAATGGAATACGTCGATTTCCCGAAAATTGATTTGCTGATAATTGACGAGTTCTATAAAATGAGTCTGCGATGCACTGATAATCGTGCAGATATACTAAACAATGCGTTTTTGAAAATATACGACACATTTAACCCCAAATTTTATTTATTGGGGCCAAATATTGACGGAATTACAGAGGGGTTTGAAGAAAGATATAATGCAATCTTCTTTAAGTCTGATTATTCTTTGGTTGATTGCAATGTGATTGATTTGAGCAATGACTATCCACAAAATCAAACGCAAAGAACTATAGATAAACAAAAAATGTCAAATTTATGCAAATTGCTTGATGAGTTAAACGATTCCCAAACCTTGGTATATTGTGCAACACCAGCAAGGGCAAGGCGATTTGCAAAAGAGTATTATGAGCATTTGGTTTCCTCGAATATATTGCCCAAGACCAATCTTCCAATTATTGAGTGGATTGAAAAAAACATTTCCAGGCATTGGTGCTTAGCCAAAGAGTTAAAGTATGGTATTGCTATCCACGATGGTTCGCTTCAAAAACATATAGGTGCGTCAATTATTCAATATTTCAACCAAAGACACCTTCGGTGCGTCTTTTGCACATCTACAATTATTGAGGGGGTTAATACAAGTGCAAAAAATATTGTTTTATTTGACGGGAAAAAGGGCGGAAAAGAAATTGATTTTTTTGATTACAGTAATATAAAAGGTCGTTCTGGACGGCTTATGGAACACTATGTTGGCAATATATATAACTTTGCTCCCATTCCATCTGAAGACTCTATAGTAATTGATATTCCTTTTGTTGAACAAGATAAGGAATTGCTTCCCAATGAAATTCTTATTAACATACGACAAAAGGATGTCCAGACACAAGTTGTGGATCGGTATAACAAACTTTATGAAATACAAAACGAGTTAATGGACATTATTAAAAGAAACGGAACTAATGTTAATGGTCAAATGAATATCTACTATGCTTTGGAGCGAGATATAAGTACATCACAATACGCAAATATTGCATGGGCTCAAATGCCAAATTGGGATAAGTTAATTTATGTGCTTGAATTAGCTGAGAACAATGCATTTAACTTTGAAGGCAGACACGGGGTGGTGTCTGTTCGCCAATTAGCACGGTATATTGATATGTACCGCAAAAACAAGAATATACTCCACATTGTCGGGAATATTTACCATAGCAAAGTAAAGGCTGTAAAATCAGCAACCCAAGAACAGAAAATCAAATACCTCGACGATGCCATTGAAACAGGATTTCACATTTATCGTCATTGGTTTCAATTTACTGTACCGAAAGCGTTTAGGGTAGTTGATAGTCTTCAGCGGTATGTTTGTGAAAATCACGGTAAAAGAGCAGGGTCTTACAGCTATTTTGTCCAACAGCTTGAAAATGATTTCATCCGTGAGGAACTTTCAATCCTTGTAGAGTATGGCATCCCAAGTGATACCGTCCGCAATTTGATGGAACAAATCCCCGAAACTCTATCGGAAGACGATGTGATACAATATATCCAAGCAAATAAGGAAAGATTGTTTGCTCCGTTGATGCAATATGAGCGTGATAGACTTGAACATTGTTTATAACCTGACATTATCAAGCCTTTTACCAGATACTCAAACCAAAGGAGGCACTCTGTATGGCATACACACGATGGAACCAGAGCGGATATTATATTTTCGGAAGGGAAGATGATGTTGATTTTGATGGGACATCAATCTCCAATGACAAAGTAGATGTTTTTATCTACGGTCTTTTTGATGAGGAAAGAAACGGCGGCGAGGAGTTTTGGGAACGGTTCTACCACGGCAAACGGATTACGGAAAATTTTCAAAAAGGTTTCCGTATTCAAAAACTCATTCGATATGCACCGGACTTAGAATCCTGTGCCGCCGATATTGCCGTATTGGCAGGGGAAATCTGGCGGGAACATTACACGCCGATTATCGGCTCGGAGCAAGTGGAATATATGCTGGCAAAGTTTCAGGCTGCTGAGAAAATTTGTGCCGATATTCAGAAACAAGGTCACACCTATCTCATTGCACAAAACACAGATACCGGAGAGTTAATCGGCTATGGCAGCATTGTGCTGAAAGATGATTTCCTATTGCTCAGTAAGCTCTATGTCCACAATAATTTTCGTTGCAAAGGTGTTGCTCGCAGTCTTTTGAATGAGGTAATCTCTCTTTGTAAAACGTCATACGGGTTCGATAAAATCCGTTTGACCGTAAATAAGCAAAACATCGATGCCATTGCAGTATATGAAAAAATGGGATTTGAAACGGTAGATTCGGTTAAAACAGACATTGGCGGCGGATTTTTTATGGATGATTATGTGATGGAAAGAGACCTTACTATGCAGACGAAACGGAGCTGACAAAACATATGGACGATAGAATGATTGAGAAATCTTGCGTAAACAAGGTGAGATACCATACAAGAGAATCGGCAGAACAAGCCTATCGCCATTACAAGGCAAATATGCCACGCAAAAGAGGACGCAGGGTTCAGAAAATCAAACACGAACAGCGTCCGTATAAGTGCGGGCATTGCGGCGGTTGGCATTTAGCAAGAATATGAAAGGATGGTACTACTCAATGAAAAATCAAGACCTATTCGCCTATCGTGAGGCTGTGCTGAAAATTAAGGATGCCATATTGCAGGCTCGTTACAGGGTGTCTGCAAATGCCAATGCGGAAATGCTGAACCTATACTATGGTGTGGGGCAATATATTTCTGAAAATACACGCATGGGCAAATGGGGCACAGGTGTGATGGAGAAAATTTCAGAGCAATTACAGGGCGAGATACCGGGATTACACGGGTTTTCGCCGTCAAATATGAAAAATATGCGAATATTTTTTGAACAATGGTCATCTGAGTTTGAAGCAAATCGGCAGTTACCGACTGCCGATTTGGAAAGCGACAACAACGCCGATGAACTTTTGGTAATTCGGCAGTTGCCAACTGCCGAATTAGATGAGAACAAAATTTCAGCCTTTGTTCGTGTCGGATTCACCCACCATAGAGAGATTTTGAGAAAATGTAAAACCGCTGATGAACGCTGGTATTATATTTTGCGTTGTGCCGACGAATTTTGGAGTGTAGCAAGGTTAAAGCACCATATCCTTGCCAATGATTACGCTTCATTTGGCAGTTTGCCCAATAATTTTGCCATCACAATTCCCGATAATGAAACCGCTGCCATAGCCGTTCGTTCCTTTCGGGATGAATATTTGTTGGATTTCGTTGATATAAAAGAGGCAGACGATTACAGCGAGCGTGATGTGGAAAATGCCATTGTTGCCGATGTCAAAAAGTTCGTTATGTCTGCTGGCGAAGGATTTGCCTTTATAGGAAACCAGCACCGTCTGCTTGTCGATGAAGAAGAATTTTTTGTCGATATGCTTTTCTTCAACAGAAATCTACATTGCCTTGTCGCATTTGAACTGAAAAAGGATAAGTTCCGCCCATCTGATTTGGGGCAACTCAGTTTCTATCTGTCAGCCTTAGACAAATATGTGAAAAAGCCTGACGAAAACAACACAATCGGAATCCTTTTATGCCAAGAAATGAACAGAACAGTGGTAGAATTAGCCGTGCAGGATTATGATAAACCAATGGGCGTTGCCACTTATCGCTTGGGAACAGAAATCCCCGAGCAGTACAAAGCGTTGATTCCTTTGATAGACGGTGTTCAGAAAATCGTGCTGGAAAATGGCAATGCCGAGAATGGCACGGAATGATTTTCTTGACTGTAATTTTGACTGTAACGAGCTTGAAATTAGACGAAATTCAATAGACACAACATTACGGAAACCATTGCAATCACTACATTCTGTGTCAGGCTGTCTAAGAAAAAAACGAATGGTATTCTCAAACGCCTCTGCCCTATACAAATATACGCTGTCGCTAATCCCCTGAAAAGCATTTAGTTCATCAAATCCATCCGGATACTCCAAATCAAACCCCAATTCATAGTCATAACCCTCTAATTTATCTGGAAAGGTATAGTTATATTTTTTCAAAGTCTTCTCAAAGAGCATGTCCTTGAGGTTTTGAGGAATATAGTCTATATAGTCAATCCAATTGTGGTCTTGAGGGGCTTCATCTTCAAAATTAAAAACAGCTTCTGAATTTTCCTCAATGTATTCAAGATATAATTCAGCGTAAACAGGGCTTTTTAACACAGCCTCCCGTGGCTCAAATTCACCGCCTATAATTTTACTTCCATTAACACGGTCAACGTAAACCTTATCTACCTCCAAATGATAGCCGGCGGCTATGTAGTTGCTGTTGTTTACCCCGAAGGCATCGGCCTTTGAAATTCTTTCGCTGTCGTATTCTTTCAGATCATTGTTCATCGAATAATTGCTTATCTCGTAATAATCCCCATATTTTTTTATGAAATTATAGCACGGATCAAGTACAACATACTCGCTAAACGTAGTTGCATCGTATGGCGAATAATTTTCCGCGATTGTTGAAAATAATGTAATAAAAATCAAATATTCATCACCCTCTTCTAATATTGGATCCATATCCTTGTCAAAATCGTAAGATGAGTGAGGTGAGTTTACCATTATGGTATCCCCTGGGTTGGGAGGTGACTCAATGTCTTTTATGTAGTGTATTTTGTCGATTGTTAAATCAAACATTGTTTCATAAGTGAATTCACGTTCACCGTTTACGATGTCAGTATAATCTATCCTGAACTCTTTTATGTTGGAAACTTTGCCGACAACGGCAAAAGCAATCATGTCATACCATGATTCATCCATAAACTCCACATAACTTTTTGTCACGATCACAGGTTTAGTGGCTATCTCCTCAGCTGTCAAGCGCGGAACGTAGAAAGCCCTTTCCCCGGTTTCATCGTTCTCGTAAATTACCCCCAGTTCATCAGGGTTGTCGTAGGGATGCCGGGTACCGCAGGCGGTTAATAGTGCTGGAATTAACAGGTACAACGCTAATTTCTTCATTGTTTTCATGGTAAAATTCCTCCTAAAATTTTAATTTTTATGCATATTGTGCTAATTATATCGCGTATTTTACTGCCGGTCAACCTATGCTTACGAGATGAGATAAAACGAAAGGGGGCATCAGCCCCCCCTGTTAGTCCTGAATGTGCAAATGCGTTTTCAGCGCCTCTTGCAATAGTCCGGAAAAGTTGACTTGAGAGCGTTCCGCTCGTTCATTCAGCCACATGGGAATAGAGAGCGTTTTTTTGACGGACTTATTCTCATAGAATCGGCGGTAAAATTCCGTGTCACAAGCCACCACGCTTGTAAACTCGTTATTTTCAAGACTTATATCCCGCGGATTGCTTGCGGCAGGGATGGTCTTTTTGCTCTGCTCCATATCGTACAACATCAAGCAAAGCGCATCCTTCGCCATTTCTACGGCATCCGCCATATCATCGCCGCACGTATAACAGCCTTGAATATCGGGAAAATGGACGCTGTAGGCTCCTTTGTCTTCCGGTGTGAACACTGCCGTATATGCGTATTTCATATCTAAAAGCTCCTTTCGTTTCGAGCGAGAACTTAGGGACTTACTTTAGCCCTAAGTCCTTCTTGATTTTATTTGCCGTTCCAGTTCTTAGCTCTTTACTTTGGTGACGCGGTATTTGAGCTGTTCCGCCTGTTTTTGGGTTTATCCATATATCGTGTTCTGAACCATGACGCAATATATGGCAGCCATGCTTACTTGCTAATCTTGTCATTTCACTCGCTTTCATCGCATCACCTTCCTTCTTTATCTTCATATACATTCTATCACGTATTCAATACGTATGTCAAGCATTTTTTTCAAATTAACAAAAAAATATTACGGCGGAGACCATCGCCTCCGCCGCAGTGTGACTTCTTGCCGTCAAGCAAGGGTTTTGTGTGGACTTTCCCGGAAAGCTCATCCTTACGCTTGTATGTGCGCCATATCGTCGATATGGATGGTGCAGGTTCCGGCTTCTCCAAAGTCAACAATAAAATGCTCGCTGGTTCCGAGGTAATCGTCGTTGGCAAGTCCTGCGATTTTGCCCTCGCTGTTCGGGATGGAGGCGTTGTCCGACAGCCAGCTACTATGCCGCCGCCCTTCATGGCAGCAGACTTGCCGTATGTCTCGCGTTCTCTTGTGTCTTTTGAGTTCAATGCCCTGATGAGGTCGGTAGTTGCGTCTATTACGCCTATCCCTGCCGTAACCGCTCCCGCTGTTGCCCCGGCAGCAACGGCCACGCCGCCTAATCCTGCCGAGCCTATCTTTGCGCCCATGCCTAACTTTCCGGTTCCCGCAAACGCAAGCGCGGATTGTGCCGCCGGGCCTCCTGCAACCGCCGCTTTCTTGAGAGCCAGTCCTTGCGCTACGCCGCCAAACAAGCCGCCGCCGTTAGCAACCGCACCGCCGGCTACTTGTGCGCCAGTGCCGAATAGCATAGTGCCTATTCCTTTAAGCCCTTGATAGGCTTTAATGCCGCCACTGACTGCACTTAACCCTTTGCCGGCGGTCCAAAGTTTGACTATAGGACCTGTCACCGCCCATTTCTTGGTACAATAAAAAGCGGCCTATTGGCCGCTTAGAGCTTGCTCGTTTTGTTGTTTAAGCAACGAGTTGGGATTAATAACCCAACCTTTGTTTTAACGCGTCCTGCAACACACCCGAAAAGTTGATGTGCGCTTGTTCCCCCGCCTCTTTCAGCCATGCAGGTATTGTAACCATTGTATTTACCGCCTTTTTGTTGCGGCGGTATTGGTTTACCTCCACCATAATCGGAGTAACAATGGCGGCATCATCCGCCTTAATTTTCGTAACATCCGAAGCCGCAGGAATTTCAAGTTTGCGCTCTTCTAAAGACACCAAATACAGCCCTAATGCCTCTTGTGCCATTTCTAAGGCGTTTTTTAGGTCTTCCCCATAACTGATACAACCGTCAAGGTCAGGATACAATATTGTGTAACCACCTTCCGGTTCGGGTCTAAATATTGCCGGATATACTGTCTTCATACGTTTTCCTCCTATCTCAACCCTGCTTTTTTTAGAATGTCGTTAAGCGTTCCGACAGGTAAATCTTTTCCGGTGTGAATGGGGACAGATACGGTCAAGTCCCCTTTTTCCATAACGTGGTGGCTCCCTCTTACCCTATCTATCTTCCAGCCGTCTTTTTGCAATTTTTTCACCAACTCTTTGCCTGTCATGCTCAACACCTCTTTTCCACATTCTCATCATAGCATATGTTACCTATGTTGTCAAGCGTTTTGCAGAGATATTTTTCGTAATTATGAATTTTTTTATTCCCCGACAATTCCCCGAACGCTCCCCGAACATTACCCAACCCATCGTCGAGCGTTCGCTACAAGTAAATGCTCTTGCCCTAGGGGGGAATTTTTTCACACACAACAACACCCCCCCCGCCTAACCAGGCGGGGGGGCGCTTCCTTCTTCCCATCACTTTACAAAGCCGCAGTCTTTACACTTGCCTTTTTTGTCGAACCTGTGTTTTTTGCGTACAGAGTGCTCGTAATTACAGCCTTTGCACTTTTTAATCTCGTTGTGCTCCGCCGCGGTAGC